>ERZ778496.841-NODE-841-length-25629-cov-6.546805_pt1 | contig 25629 bp, 26 predicted proteins | sample MGYA00433099_ERZ778496 | MGnify/ENA primary metagenome ERZ778496 (study PRJEB29527, sample SAMN07138962) | mouse gut metagenome | material: feces | host: mouse | place: China:Nanjing | collected 2016-01-25 ...
TAGGGCGGAATCGTAACAATATAAAATAGGGAAATAGGATAAATGCAGCAGAATAAAATCGTAACAATATAAAATAGAGAAATAGGATAAATGCAGCAGAATAGAATTGAAGCAATGATAAAAGAGCGTAAATAGGAAGGAAAATAGAACATGGAATTATTAACTGTAAAAGATTTATGCAAAACGTATATTATAAACAAAAGGCAGAATAATGTACTTCGAAATGTCAATATGACAGTAAAAGAGGGGGAAATGGTGGCGATTATGGGGCCGAGTGGATCTGGGAAATCAACATTATTATATACCATCAGCGGAATGGATCATATTACTGCGGGAAAGGTGGAGTTTTCTGGCAGGGATATCAGCAAAATGAAACCCGCAGAAATCAGTGATTTAAGGCTGGATGAAATGGGATTTATTTTCCAGCAAATGTATATGTTAAAAAATCTCAGCATTTATGATAATATCATCTTACCAGCCTATCAGTCCAAAAATGGCAAAGGGAAAGAACAGCACCGGGCGATTAACGACAGGGCAAAGACGTTAATGCATAAGCTGGGCATTCATGAGATTGCGGATAATGATATTAATGAGGTATCAGGCGGACAGCTTCAACGTGCCTGCATCTGCCGCAGTCTGATTAATCAGCCGAAAATAATATTTGCCGACGAGCCGACAGGAGCTTTAAACCAGCAGACCTCCCGTGAAGTAATGAAGGAATTAAATCGGATTAATGCGGAGGGAACAACGATTATGCTGGTAACGCACGATATGAAAGTTGCGGCAAAAAGTGACAGAGTGCTTTATATCGAGGATGGAAATATCAAAGGTGAATATACATTCGGAAAATACACAGTACAGGAGAAAGAAAAGGAAAAAGAACGAGAACGCAAGCTGTCAAATTGGCTGATGGAAATGGGATGGTAACAGCAATAAGCGGATTTGCAATAACGCCGACTTACGAGTATAATAAAATTTATCGTTCGTGAGCATGGCAAGACAAAAAAGTAATAATTACGGAAAGAAGTGGGTTGCAATCATGGTAGATATTCTTTTGGTGGAGGATTATGCAGAACTCAATGGGCTAATGGAAACCTTTCTAAAACGGGAGGGATATTCGGTAAAGGGTGCCTCTTCCGGAGAGGAAGCACTGGCGTTTTTAAAGGAAAATAAGGCAAAGCTTGTGGTATTGGATGTAATGCTGCCCGTAATGGATGGGTTTGCAGTCTGTTCGCTGATTCGGAAAAACAGCAATACGCCGATTATTTTCCTAAGCGCCAAGGTTGATAAAGAGGATAAAATGAATGGGTTTCGGCTGGGAGCGGATGATTATGTGGAGAAGCCGGTAGATATGGATATTTTATGCGCCAAAGTAAAAGCCTTAATGCACCGCAACTATAATTTAAAGAAAGAAAACACCATTATTCATTCTGGTGCATTATCCATTGACAAAGAAGCAAAACAGGTTTTTCTGCGGGATAAGCAAGTGGCGTTAACCGTAAAAGAGTATGAATTATTAGTTCTGCTTGCAGAAAATCCGCAGAAAACGCTGAATAAGGAATATTTGTTTCATCAGGTTTGGGGCATGGATTCCTTTAGCGAGAACCAGACCTTGACGGTGCATATTAAAACGCTGCGGGATAAGATTGAAGACAATCCCAAAAAGCCGCTACGCATTAAGACTATCTGGGGCGTGGGGTATCAATATGAAGAAATTTAACAGCCTGATAGCTGCTATCGTTTTACTTTATGGAATTGCGGCATTTGCGCTGTATTGGTGGAGAGGAGCGATCAATGCAGAGAAATCACAGGAATACAAAGTGGAGATAAACCGCCTTATGGCAGAATTTACCGCAGAAGGCGCATTTTATCAGCCAGATTTATTAGGGATGAAGTGGGTTTGGGCGGTCGATTATTTAGATATTTCAAACCAAGAGAATATACACCAAGAGATTTTGCAGGCGTTTTTTCATTCAAGAAATGGAAAAGAGAGTTTTATTCAGCCGCTGTTCGCAGGGGAAACATTAAAAGGGTTTGTGCGGTTTGATTATATAACAGCGTGCGGCGGCAGAAGATGGTTTGGAGTTGCAGAAAGCGTGTTGCTCTTTAGCGGGATGTTTGTGTTGGCGGTGCTGCTGTATATCCGAAAGAATATTTTAAAGCCATTTCACAGATTAAGTGATTTGGCATTTGAATTGTCCAAAGGGCATCTGCAAGGGGAACTAGAAGAGGGCAAAAATCGTTTTTTCGGGAAATTTGTATGGGGCATTGTCATGCTGCGAGATTCATTAAGCACTGCGAAGGCACAGGCGTTAAAATTGGAAAAAGATAAAAAAATGCTGCTGCTTTCGCTGTCCCACGATATTAAAATTCCGCTAAGTACAATTCAATTGTACGCAAAGGCATTAAAAGAGGGTGTCTATCAAACGGAGGAACAGAAGCTGTACGCTGCGGCACAGATAGCAGGGCACGCGGCGGAAATTGAACAGTTTGTTAAGGAGATAATAACAACGTCCAGCGAGGATATTTTGGCGATAACGGTGGAAGAAGGGGAATTTTATTTAAAAGCGCTAATGAATAAAGTGCAAAAAGTTTATGCGCCCAAATGCAGGCTTGCAATGACGGAGTTTCAGATTGGCAGCTATGCGGATAAGCTTTTAAAGGGTGATATAGAACGTGCGTTTGAAACACTGGAAAATTTGTTGGAAAATGCGCTGAAATATGGAGATGGGAAACGGATTTCCATTGACTTCTATATGGAGGAATACTGTCAAATTATTAGAGTGTATAATACCGGAATTCCCGTGTCAGCAGAGGAATTGCCGCATCTGTTTGACAGCTTTTACCGTGGAAGTAATGTGGAGGGCAAAGCAGGAAATGGATTGGGGCTGTATATTGGCAGAGAAATTATGTGCAAAATGGACGGCGAACTATTCGCGGAACGGACAGAGAATGGAATGCGGTTCTGTATGGTGCTTCAGATACGTTAAGGAAATTGGCATAAAAGAGATAACGCCCGGCGATAAATCAATTGTGGAAGCAGTTGTCTATACTAACGACCGTTAAGATTTTCCAATTTCTGCACAGCCCATATTGTATAAGCAGACAATACGTGCTGTGCCGAAAGGAAAATCTAATCGTTCGTGAGTATAAAAATAAATATCGAAAAAAATTAAAGCAGCAGAAAAAATCTGATGTAACGTATGGAATTGCCATATGGGGACATCAGATTTTTTTATTTATATAGAAAAAATAAGCATTTTAAAAGAATTTATGGTCAAATTCGTGGTCAAAATTGGTATGATTTTATATGAGACACTATTAATCACCACCCAAACAGAGAGGAAAACGAAAAATGGCAAGACACGGAGAAAATATCAGAAAGAGAATAGACGGGCGCTGGGAAGGTCGTTACCTAATATACAGTGAAGAGAAAGGAAAACATATTTACCGTTCTATTTATGGCAGAACATATGAGGAGGTACGGGAAAAATTGACCACTCAAAAAAATCTTTTGATAAAAGACCAAATGAGAAAGACAGCAGCCTGCAAGGAACAATTAAATCCTGTTGTAAATGATATTACTTTTTTACAGGTAACTGAGGAATGGCTTGCAGATGTAAAAGAGAACAGAAAACAGTCTACTTACATAAAATACAATTTAATTGTGAAAAAATATCTACAAAATTTTTTTCAAAAAACACTGATGATGGAACTGACAGACATCTATGTGAGAGAAAAAATTGTGGATGACTTATCAAACAGCGTCCAAAAAAGCATCTACTGTGCCTTAAATCAAATACTAAAATATGCTTCACAAAAATATTCCATAACAATGCCATATCTAAAAAAACCGCCTGCAGATTTGCATAGCAGTCCAGTGAAAGTACTTGCCAAAAACGAGCAGAAAAAAATTATTTCTATACTCTATCAAGAAATGGATCGGTTTAAAATGGCAATACTGCTTTGCTTATTTACAGGTCTTAGGCTTGGGGAATTATGCGCTCTAAAATGGGAAGACATTGATTTTGAAAATAAAATCTTAATGGTCAATCGAACCGTGCAGCGCCTTTATGTGGAAGGCTGCAAGACCAAAACGAAACTGGTGGAAACACCACCAAAAAGCGAATATTCCAAAAGAGAAATTCCGCTGCCTGCCGCGATACTAGAACTGCTGATATCATTTCAAAATAATAAGGACTATATTTTTGGTGGAAAAAAGCCAATGGAACCACGTACATTACAATACCATTTTAAACAAATTTTAGCTGACGCCGGATTGCCTGATAAAAATTTTCATATTCTTCGTCATACATTTTCTACAAACTGCATAGAAGGAGGAACGGATGTAAAAAGTCTTAGTGAAATGCTAGGACACGCTGATGTGCAGATTACATTGAATCGATATGTGCATCCCTCTATGGAAGCAAAGCGGCAGTATATGGATGGACTGTCAGAATTTTATGGTCAGATTCGTGGTCAGGCAGGCTGAGATTGTTATTTTGGGGCAATGATTACAGAATCTCAGGTTATTTTCCTTTAAAGAAATAATACGCCTCTTCCCCATCCATAAATTTCTTCACTTGTACCCGAAACACTTCCTCAAGCCATCCCTGCTCCAAGCATTCCTTTGGAGTACCAACGGCGGCAATTTGCCGCCGATTCATTACAACAATCCGATCCGAGATTTCCATTGCCTGCGCCAAGTCATGCAGTACAAGGATAATCGTCCGCCCTTCCTCTTTCAACTGCAAAAACATCTCCAAAAATTCCTGCTGCCCCGCTAAATCTAAATATGTAGTAGGCTCGTCCAAAACAATATATTCGCAGTTCTGCGCAAGCACCATTGCAAAAAACACTCTTTGGCGGATGCCGCCGGAAAGGGTATCTGTAAACTGATCGGCATATTCTTCCACATGAGTAAAGCGCATAACGTTTTCTACGATTTCTCTATCCTGTATGGATTTTTGCCGCGAAAAGCCAAGATGCGGAAAGCGTCCATGCTCTACCAGTGTCCGAACGGGAAGGGAAGGAATAATTGTGCGTATTTGTGGAAGAAAGGAAAGCTTCAACGCGCGTTTTTTGGGAGGCAGATCAAGAAAAGGAATTTTATCTAAAAGAATCCATCCGGAGGTAACTTTAGAAGAACCATTTAGGCACTGTAAAAGTGTTGTTTTGCCGCAGCCATTTGGGCCTACAATCGTTGTGATTTCTCCTTTATTAAATATGACACTTATGTCATTTAATATGGGGGTGCGCCCACAGGAAACGTTGACATGGCGAAATTCAAGCATGGATTCTGCGTCCTCCTTTCTTTTTTAAAAGCAAATACAAGAAAAACGGGCCGCCGATAAAAGCTGTTAAGATTCCGGCAGGCAGCTCAAATGGAGCAAAAATAATACGTCCCAGCAAGTCGCAGATTAACACAAAGCTTGCTCCTAAAAGCACTGAGCAGGGCAGCAGGAAGCGTGCGTCATTTCCAAAAAGCTGTCTGCATATATGCGGCACAATTAGTCCGATAAAGCTTAACAATCCAGCAAAGCTTACAACGCAGCCAGAAAGAATGCTAGATAGTACCAATAGACAAAGACGCACGACAGAAACGCGCAAACCCAGCGAACGTGCGATATCATCCCCAAGTCCGAGCAAATTTAGAGGTTTTGTAAAGAACAGCACAACAATAAGCGCAAGGAGAATTGCAATACTTGGAATGGCGAGTTTGTTTAGCGTCAGTCCCGAAAGTGACCCCATCATAAATGAAGTAAGATTGATCGTGATATCCGAGTCTAATAGTTTAATGGTGTTAATGCCTGCATTTAAAAAGCTGGATACGGTTATGCCGGCAAGAATAATGGTGGTACGGGAACTGTCAGCGGCATATGCAAGCGCAAAAATTGTAATGGTTGTCAGCAGTGCGCCGGCAAATGCAGCTATCGGAAGATATAGGTGGTAGTTATCCGTAAACAGCAGCGCAAGCATAACTGCAAAACCGGCGCCAGAATTAACGCCGATTGTGTTGGGGCTGGCAAGGGCGTTGTTCATTACGCCTTGTAGAATTACACCCGCAGCAGCAAGTCCCATACCGGCAAGCGCCCCAGCAAGAACGCGGGGGAGGCGCACGGTAGTAATTAAAATATAGGTGGTGGATGTCGTTTCTTGTCTGGTCAATACACGAAAAACATCGAAAGGATTAAGCGGTACGCTGCCCAATAATATTCCAGCCAATAGGCATAGGATTAACAATAATACTAGAAAAAAAATAATGATTGTTTTTGGATAGTTTTTATACATCATAGCAGGAAATTCCTTCGTTTTTATGTAGCAGTTTTTGGATTATAGAAACTATTCTAAAATAACCGATGCGTTTTGACAAGTATTTTGCGGAAATTAATCAAATAGGACTCCGTCAACGGTAACAAATTCATAGCCTTGTTTTGTCAGTTCATCGACAATTAAGAGTGCCGCTTCCACAGAGGAATCGTAATAATCATGCATTAAAATAATATCATTTTCTTTGGCATCTGTAATAACAGTCTGTGCAACACGGACGGCGTTTTCTGTACACCAGTCAAGCGGGTCAACATTCCAGAGAATCGGGAACATATTTAATTCCGTTTCCAGCTTTTTATCCCATGAACCATAGGGCGGACGAACATATTGGACTTCCTCGCCTGTGATATCTTGAATTACTTCGTTTGTCTTTACTAATTCTTCCTTAAATTTATCGCGGTTTGTAGAGGTTAATTGAATATGGCTGTAGGTATGGTTGCCAATAAGGTGTCCCTCTTCGTACATACGTTTGATAATATCAGGGTGAAGTGCTGCGTGTTCGCCTGTGACAAAAAAAGTTGCCTTAATGCCACGTTCCTTTAAACCATCAAGCAGTTTTTCTGTGTAGGAAGGGTGAGGCCCATCATCGAAGGTAAGCGCAAGCCGTTTGATTTCGCTGGTGTCACTAAGCTGAATATTGGCAGCACTAACAGCTTTTTTCTGCTCGTATAGTTTTAGTTGGTCGCTGAGTGCAAGCACTGTCAGACATAGACACAGCCCATAAAGTATTTTAAAAGCAAAATTTGTTTGGGTATTATTGTGTTGCTGACGCTTCATAAAATTCCTCCATTCTGTCTGCGCCTGTAAAGCTGTAGAGCGCAGAATTTCCAATTGACAATCACCGTTTCGCTTTGCGCTGTATAAACGGCAGTTATTGATAATTTAGAAAGATGCTCTTATAATAATAGTATGCAGCAGCCATGAGAAAGGTTCCAAGTTTTGATAAAACAAACTGCACAGGAAAGCAAATCAAATTGTTATGCATGGGCTGTCCCAATAAGCTTTGATTATACAACATCTATTTTGTGCCTATTTCCCTTAATGCAACAGCCCATTATTATAACAAAAGTAGATTATGGAGCTGCAGGTTGAAAAACTATTCAATGATTCGTTGTTATACAGTTGCCCGAAGTATTGATATAATAAAAGGGAAGTTAAGGGAAAGTGCATTTCGCATAGAGTGTGCTATACTGACAAACGTTAAAATTTTGTAACAGTTCAGCCTTTGGCTTTCTGTTACAGGCATCAAGCCATGCAAAACCACTTTGGGTGGCTTGATGCATCTCTGCCACTACGCTGTTTCACGGGGCTGTTGCAATAAGCTTTGATTATACGAGATATAGTATGAATCGCAACATAGTGTTAGACTATCTTGTATACATTTGACTTAATGCGACAGCCCCTAGGCTGAACTGTTACAATATTTTTCAACTTCTGCACGAATCATATTGCATAAGCGGACAATATGTGCTGTGCTAAAAGGAAAATTTAATTGTTTGTGCGTATAAAATTTAAAGAAAGGAAAAGAGATGCAGATGGAATATCAGATTGGGAATATTATTAGTCAATACAGACAGAATCAAAAAATGACACAGGAGGAGTTTGCGGCGCGGCTTGGTGTTACGCCGCAGGCAGTCAGCAAGTGGGAACGCGGAAACGGGCTGCCAGATATTACGCTGGTTGGTGATATCTGCCGCCTGCTTCACATTAGCGCTGATTTACTTTTGGGAATACAAGAAAAACCGATAGTGGAGAATAACAACGCTGTTTTTAGCAAGGAAATACGAAACAATTTAATAGCAGATCCGCTGACGTTAGAGTTTGGAATTAACATTACCCCATGTGTTATAGAAGGAATGAAAACAGATTATATTAACCAAAAGCGCAATCAGCTTGCAAAAGAAGCTGGTATGCTGACACCACTTTTGCGCATTATGGATAATACAGAGTTGGGTGTAAAAGAGTATCGTATATTAAGCTATGGAAAAGTGCTTCGGCAAGGGGAAGAAACCGTTGACGAAACCAATAAAATGGAGTGCTTTGAACGAATTATTACACAGGTATTTGAACAGTGTAAAATACATTATCATGAAATCTTAAACAAAGAAATTGTAAAGATATTGGTGGACAATATAAAGGAACAGTATTCCGGCATTGCAGATGGGCTGGTGCCGGAGAGAATCAGTTATCTAACATTGGAAAAGCATTTAAAGAAAATTGTACAGGAGCAGGGCAGTATACGAGATTTTATTCATATTTTGGAGGAATTGGAGGAAGCATTGTAACAGTTCAGGTAGGGGCTGCCGCATTAAGACAAACGGATACAAGATATTCTGACTCTGTGCTAAAATTTATACCATATCTAGTAGCATCAAAGCTTATTGCGACAGCCCCATAATAAAATGTAGTGGTTGGAGGTATCCAGCCCATCGCGAAGCGATTTCCAATGGCTGGATACGTAACAGTTCAATGGGTTATCTGAACTGTTACGAGGCGTTAGATTAGAACCAGATTTATTTTTGCATGGACTTTCTTTTGGAGATATGGTATACTTATCCAAGCAATTTACGATTTAGGGGTATCCATATGATTATCAAACAATTATCACCAGAAGAATTTTCGGAAATTTATCTTACTTATATGGTAAAGGATTTTCCAGATAGTGAACTAAAGCCGTTAGAGCGTATCCTTGAAACAATGCAAACCGGTTTAAGTGTTACGTATGGATTTTATACAGAGAGAGAAAATCCAAGCGAAGCATTGCGGGGATATGCTGTATTTGTTATTCCGCAGGGATTAAAATATGGATTATTGGATTACCTTGCAATTCTTCCGGCGTATCGCGGGAGTGGGATTGGGCAGTGGTTTTTTGCGGAAATTTCTCAGATATTATTACAGAAGAATCCCAAACTGCAAGGATTTTTTATTGAAACGGAGGCGGTTACCTTTGCGCCAGACGAAGTACAGCGGCAGGTTCGGGAAAAAAGAAACAGATTTTACAAGCGGTGCGGCTGTCTGCCAGCAAAGTTAGGATCACGGCTGTTTGGTGTCACTTATATGGTGTTGTATTTTATAATTGCCAATAATTTAAATGCTGAAAATCTGCCCAACCCATCGAGGAATGACCTTGATGACGTGTACAAGCATATGTTTCCTAAATACCATTATGAAAGGCATATAGCATTGTGGGAAGAAGAATAAAAGGGACAGTCACGGTGTACTAGTATCATGGATTGATGACAACATAAGGACTGTTCAGCCCTTTGCAATGACGCAAATAGTGAGTGCTTAATATATAAGGAATTAAAAACAGGGTGCAGAGAATGAGGAGGGCAAGAACAGGGTATGATAAAGTTTAGGAAAACTGTTTTAGGATAAGGAGAAACAAACGATGCTTTCAAAAAATATAGAACTGTCAAATAAAACGGTGCTGATTACCGGAGCTGCAGGGTTTATTGGCGCCAATCTTGCAATGGAACTTTTGAAAACCATGGAAAACATTCATATTGTGGGCATTGACAATATGAATCATTATTATGATGTATCGCTCAAAGAATTTCGGTTAAAGCAGATAGAGGAACTTTTAGAGAACTGTTCGGGGCAATTTACGTTTGTAAAAGAGAATATAGCAGACAAGACTGTAGTAGAGTCCTTGTTTCAAAAATATCAGCCTCAGATTATAGTAAACCTTGCTGCGCAGGCAGGTGTGCGCTATAGTATTGAGAATCCGGATGCCTATGTGGAGTCGAATTTAATCGGCTTTTACAATATATTGGAAGCGTGCCGACATAGTTACCAGAACGGCGCTGGCGGCGTGGAGCATTTGGTGTATGCCAGTTCTTCTTCTGTATACGGCAGCAATAAAAAGATACCCTATTCTACAGAAGATAAAGTGGACAATCCGGTGTCACTATATGCTGCAACGAAGAAATCCAATGAGCTGCTTGCGCACGCATATGCGAAATTATATGGCATACCCTCTACAGGGCTGCGGTTTTTTACGGTTTACGGGCCGGCGGGGCGTCCGGATATGGCGTATTTTGGCTTTACCAATAAGCTTGTAAAAGGGGAAAAAATTCAAATTTTTAACTATGGTAACTGCAAGCGCGATTTTACTTATATTGATGATATTGTAACTGGCGTAAAGGCAGTGATGCAGTGTGCGCCGCTTCCAAATGAGGAGAGCGTAAAATATAAGATTTACAATATTGGCAATAATCAACCGGAAAACTTGTTGGACTTTGTAGAGATTTTGCAGGATGAATTAAAAGCGGCAGAGATTTTACCATATAATTATGATTTTGAAGCGCATAAGGAATTGGTGGGAATGCAGCCTGGGGATGTGGAGATAACATATGCAGATGTATCAGAATTGGAACGTGATTTCGGCTTTAAGCCGTCCACAAGCCTTCGCGATGGACTGAGAAAATTTGCGCAGTGGTATAAGGGATACCGTTCAGTCTAGGACTTTGTACTATACTGCAAATTTCGTAAGAAATCGTAGTAATTGGGATGCATCAAGCCTGAATTGCAATTTGTTATAGGAAAAAAGTAACAGTTCAGCCTAGGACTTTGCATTTACTGCAAAGTCCGTGAAACAGCGTAGTGGCAGAGATGCATCAAGCCACCACGAAGTGGTTTTGCATGGCTTGATGCCTGTAACAGGAAGCCAAAGGCTGAACTGTTACGGAAAAAATTGTAAAAAACAGTTGACAAAATGCAATAGAAGAGTGATACTGTTATTGTAAGAGATTGATAGGAACGAAGGCGTTCTGCGGTAAGCAGAGCGCCTTTTTCTATGCACAGCCCCATGCAGAGGAAATATGCCGCAGAAGCGGCGCATGGGGCGCGCGGCGAGTAGGAGAGAAGGTCATTCCCCTACTCGATTGCACAGATCCGTGTTGTATACTGCTCGGCAAAAGATTTGCCGTACAGTTGCGCCAGCCGCACGGATTACGAGGAGGCTGCCGTTGGGCAAGACTAAGTTGTAACGGGAGATGCAACAAAGCAGGTTTTATAGAGAGGGTGATGAATTATGTATGAAATGGACTTACTAGATAACACAGAAATTGTGAATAAGCTGTTGGCAAGATACGGTGTAAAGTTTGGCATTTACAAAAATAATGAGTTCAAAGAACAATTATTTCCCTTTGATGCAATTCCGCGTATTATCCGGCGGGAAGAATTTTCGTATCTTGAAAAGGGATTAAAACAGCGGGTAGTGGCGCTGAACTTATTTTTAGAGGATATTTACCATAACAAAAATATTGTAAAGGATAAGATAATACCAGAAGATTTTATATTTGCGTCAAGCGGTTATATGCCGGAGTGTGAGGGCGTGACGCCGGTAAAGAAGATTTATTCGCATATATCCGGCATTGATTTGGTAAAAGGCAAGGACGGCAAATGGTATATATTGGAGGATAATTTAAGAGTACCCTCCGGTGCGTCTTATCCAATGATTGCAAGAGAACTTTGCAGGCGAAGCAGTCCGAAGACTTTTCGGGATAATTCATTAGAGGATAATCGAAATTATGCGCAGCTTCTTAGAAAGACGCTCGACTATGTAAATGTGGGAGGGCATACGGTCATTCTTACGCCGGGCAGATATAATGCGGCATATTTTGAACATTCTTATTTGGCAGAAAAAACAGGTGCGCATCTTGTAAACGGCAATGAATTAACAGTGGAAAATGATAAACTTTACTATGTGGATTATACAGGAAAAAAAGAACGTGTTGGTGCAGTATACCGCAGAATTTCCGATGAATACCTTGATCCAATGAATTTTAATCCGGAATCGGTGATTGGCATTCCGCATATCTATGATGTTTACCGCAAGGGAAATGTAGCACTGATTAATGCAACAGGCAATGGAATTGCAGACGACAAGGGAATTTATTACTTTGTGCCCAAAATGATTCGTTATTATTTAAAAGAGGAGCCTGTGCTATCCAACGCACCTACATATCTGCCGTTTTATAAAGAAGATATGTCATATGTGCTTGCGCATTTTAACGATCTTGTATTAAAAGATGTAGCGGAGGCAGGTGGATACGGCGTTGTGTTTGGCAATTCTATGAGCAGGGAACAGAAAGAGCAATTTATTGCACTGTTAAAGAGCGAACCACGCCGATTTATTGCACAGGAAATCATTGATTTTCAGGATTTGGATATACAGGAGGGGGTTGAAGCTGTCGCAAGAAAGGCGGATCTGCGTGCATTTGTGCTGATGGCGGACGAACCATATGTATGGAAAAGCGGATTGACAAGGTTTTCGAGAAATCCGGATTCGTTTATTGTCAATTCATCACAAGGAGGAGGTTTTAAGGACACATGGGTATTATCTCATTAGAACAAACAAACCGGCTGTACTGGCTTGGAAGATATACGGAACGAGTTTATACGACGATCCGACTTTATGCGAAGTGTTATGACAATATGATCGACGATATCGGCGACAATTACGCAGACTTCTGCAAAATGCTGGATATTCCCAATATTTACAAAAATAAAGAGGATTTTAATACCCGATATCCTTTTGATGAAAAGGATGAAAACTCTATTTACAGCAATCTGTTTCGTGCTTATGACAATGCGGTTGTGCTGCGGGAAGAAATCGGGAGTGAAACACTTTCTTATGTACAGTTGGCGATTTATGCAATAAATAAGGCAAAAATATCAAGAGCGCCGCTGCTGGAACTGCAAAATGTAGAAGATAATCTACTGGCATTCTGGGGAATTGCGGATGACTTTATTGACAGCAAGATAATACGAAATATTATTAAGACTGGGAAACGGGTTGAACGGATAGATCTTTACGCACGGCTAAAAATGGAACAAAAGGAACTACGCAGAGAACTTTCGCGTATGGAATCCAGATTGAAAAAAAGCGGCATGGGATATGACAGTGTATCGCTTAGCCAGCTAAAGAGGCTTATTGTGGCGGCAGAGATAGACGGCACAATGGATTATTCAGCGATTGTTACAGCCGTGGAGCAGCTTGTAGAGGAAGGATAAAAATTTGGAGGGTTTGGCGGTGTGTACAAAACGGATATTAACATTTTGTTATCGCATGGATATTGCGTTTTCACTGCCGGCGGCAAAACACCAGTTTAAATTGCGGATGCTGCCTTGTCAGGATGCGCGGCAGAAGATTGCAAAGGTTTGCATTCGGCTGGTACCAGAATGTGCATATGCAAATGGTGAGGATGCGTTCGGAAATCAATATATTTACGGTGAGATTGTGCAGGAGCATACACACTTTGGAGTGGAAGTCTGTGGCATAGCAGAAATTGATCAAAATTGTCTAACAGCACCGGAGAACACAATGGCGGCACTGGCTCCCTATCGTTATCCTTCACACTATACAAAGGTGGGGGAAGAAATTAAGGAATATTATAGGGAGCATGGCAAGGGAAACACAGAAACGCAGCTTGCTTTTACCGAACGGCTTCTGCATCAAATTTATCAGGATATGGTATATTGTCAGGGTGTAACAGATATTTATACCACTGCAGAACAGGCAATGGCAGGTAGAACAGGTGTATGTCAGGACTATGCGCATATTATGATTTCTTTGTGCAGGATTGCAGATATTCCAAGCAGATATGTTGTCGGTATGATGCAGGGTGAGGGTTTTTCTCATGCGTGGGTGGAAGTCTGTATCGATGGATATTGGCATGGAATGGATCCAACAAATAACAGGGTAGTTGACGATACTTATATTAAGATTTCACATGGCAGAGATTATCAGGACTGTATTGTAAACCGCGGCGTTTTTCGAGGGGGAGGAGAACAGACGCAGCAGGTGCAGGTGATTGTAAATGCAGAGGAAGGGTTACCTGATTTTCGGGGAGTAAATATAGTTTGAAAGGGTGGACTGTGATAGATGATACATAATGTAAATACGCAGATAGAGGAGGTATGCGGCGTGGAACTGCCGATTGGGGAAACGCTTCATATTTGGAAGAATCGGATTACGCCTGTGAAAGCGCAGCGGGATAATGGAAAAAGGATTAGTATTGTCACAGGGATACACGGCGATGAATTGGAGGGGCAGTATATCTGTTATGAAGTAATCCGCCGGATTAAAGAACATCCGGAGTGCCTGACAGGAACGGTTGACATTTATCCTGCAATGAATCCGCTGGGGATTGATTCTGTGACAAGAGGGATACCAGGATTTGATTTGGATATGAATCGTGTTTTTCCCGGATCGGAGCATGGTACAATGACAGAGTATATTGCGCATCAAATAATACAAGATTTATCGGGGGCGGATTTATGTGTGGATATTCATGCCAGCAATATTTATTTAACAGAGATACCACAGATAAGAATTAATAAGCTACACAAGGAAAAGCTGCTCCCGTTGGCGGAACAAATGAATGTAGATTTTATATGGATTCATGGAGCAAGCACTGTTTTAGAAGCAACGCTTGCCTATAGTTTAAACAGCACCGGAACGCCGACGCTTGTTGTTGAGGCGGGAGTGGGAATGCGCATTACAAAGCAATATTGCAGACAGTTAGCAGATGGTTTGTTTCATACTATGCAAATGCTTGGCATCTGGCAGAGCGAAACAGAGCCTGTGCGTAAGCCGTATATTGCGGAAACGGATGAAAGTGTGATATTTTTTAATGCGCCGAGATCTGGAATATTTATCCCTGTGGCAAATCATTGGCAGAAGCTTGAGAAAGGGCAAATGGTAGGGCAGATTGTGGATTCCCTAAGGGGTGAGGTGCTTGCAGAAGTTGTTACGCCGGAAAGTGGAATATTATTTACTATTCGGGAGTATCCAGTAGTTGATGAGGGCTCTCTTATTGGCAGACTTCTAGTTACAGCTTAGCTTATTATAAAAAAGGGCCAGTAAGAGTGAAAGAAAATTGCACTGTGAAGCGTGAAAGTATATTTCATGTTTTGCTTGTGACTGGAAAGGAACGGTGAATAATATGAAAAAACGGTTTATATATGAGTTAAATGCATTTTATCGTGAACCAATGTGTATTATAGGGTATGAGTTTGGAGCTGGGGAACATACGGTATGCGTTGTTGGAAGTATGCGAGGAAATGAAAACCAACAGCTTTTTACTTGTAGTCAGCTAATACAGCGGTTGAAGCAGTTGGAGGAACAGGCAGCGCTTACAGAGGGGAAAAGTATCTTAGTAATTCCCTGCCTAAATTCATATTCTATCAATATTGGCAAACGGTTTTGGTCGACAGATAATACAGATATTAATAGAATGTTTCCGGGGTATGCTGAGGGGGAAACAACACAGCGGATTGCAGCAGGCGTTTTTGAACGGATAAAAGATTATCAGTATGGGATTCAGCTTGCCTCCAACTATATGGAAGGTGATTTTCTGCCGCATATTCGAATGATGCGGACAGGTTTTGAGGATGTGGAAACCGCGAAAGGTTTTGCGTTTCCATACATTGTTACGCGCAATCCGCATCCTTATGATACTACGACTTTAAACTATAATTGGCAGATATGGGGGACAAAGGCATTCAGCGTTTATACGACAACAACGGAAACCATTGATAGAGAAAGTGCGGATAAAGCAGTAAAGGGAATTGAGCGGATGTTGAATAGAGAGAAGATTCTAAACAGTGAAGTTTTGGGTGGTGATAATGCGCATACACAAGTCATTTCGGATGAAAATTTGCTATCGGTTCGCTGCAAAGAGGCAGGATTTTATAAAAGCGGGGTATCGGTTGGCGAAGAAGTGCATAAGGGACAGACGTTAGCAGTAATCACAGATCCATACGAGGGATTTATAAAGGAGGAACTTGTAAGTGACAGTGACGGAATTGTATTTTTTCAACATAAATCCCCGCTGATTTATGCTGGAACGGCTGTTATAAAACTGGTACGATATGACTCTGATTATAAAAGGCTGTCAAATTCAGGAACAATAGGCTGGCAGATAGCCTCTACAACGTTTCCAGTAAATGGATTGGATAAATGAGCGGTTTCCAATAATTCTGGATAAGATTTACTTCCGCCTGTGCTGCACAGCTTAGATAGTTTGACCAAGTTTCTTGATATAAAATTCATTTTAAAAAGACAAATTCACGCTGTTCTGCTTCTATTTTGCTACATGTAAAATCATTGATACTCCCGAACGATTAGAATTTCCTTTCTGCATAGCGCATATTGCCCATTTATGCAATAGTGCTGTGCAGAAATGGGAAAACTTAGTGTTCATTGGTACAACTCATCTTTCGTTTATAGCATCTTTATTTTCTATTGCCCACAATATGAATAAGAAGAGTAACATCATATTTCAATAAATTAATTAGAATGATTGACAGATGACATACTGCGTGATACGATATACCAAGTGAAACACAATAAATTCCCAAGCAAAGTATAAAATGTTTTTGTGATGTTTAGATAACATACACGAAATCATGTAAAGGGAATGATGTAAGTATGGTATTGTGCGCATTACAACAAAGAGCGAATGCAGTATTTATAATTGGATGGAGATTTGGGCAAATAAGATGTTGTGATATTTATCTGCTAGAGTAATACCATGATTTGTACAATAATTTATTGAAAGGAGAGGAAGAACATATGAATATTGATGATTGGAAATCGCAGATAAAAAGAGGAACTTTGGAATTTTGCATTCTATTAATGATTTCCAAGCGATCTTATTATGGCTATGAAATTATCAGTGAATTGGATAAATGGCAGATATTGGCAGCAAAAGAAAGTACCATATATCCATTGCTGCGGCGATTGCTGAAAGAAGGATTTTTGTCCTCCTATTGGCAGGAAACGACGGAAGGACTTCCGCCTAGAAAGTATTATTCAATTACTGACACAGGCAAAGAGTATCTAGGTGCAATGTCTACTGAGTGGGAGAATTTATTATCTGCAATAAATGGGCTTCAGGGCAGATGAAAGGAAAGCAGCGAAAAACGTAGGAAAGGAATGGTCAAAAATATGGAAATCATTTTATCGAATTATCTGGAAAAAATCGACAAATATCTAAAACCAATAGGAGCAGCAGAGCGTGCGGATATCATTAATGAAATTAAAAGTGAAATGCTGGAATTGGAAGCAAAAGACAAGCTTTCGCCGGAGCAGATTGTGGAGCGGCTGGGCAATCCAAGAGAACTTGCAGGAGCATATCTGGGACAGTCTATTACAAAAAATAATAGTTTTAATCTAAGAAAACTCGGCACAGTAATCGCCTTTTATAGTTTGGCAGGGCTGGGGAGTATTTTTATTCTGCCGTTTATCAGTGTTCTTGGTGTAGCACTGATGTTCTGCGGAGTAATTGTTCCGATTGGCGGGGCTGTTAAATTGCTAGGTGCATTGGTTGGAATAGATGTTCCTTGGGTGGTGATGCAGTTCGGTTCTTATATACCATCGCCGATAATGGCATTTCCGCTTTCTATTTTGGTGGGTATTCTGCTTTTTCTGGCAGGGAGGTTCTTCTGGAAACTGACTATTCGGTATATCCAGATGATTAGTAACAGAAAGAAGCAGTTATAGCAATAGAATGCATATCTTATTCTTTTTTTAAATATATTATCAAAAAGAAGAATTTGAGGGTATACAATGCTAAGAAAAAGAAAACATCATCTAAAAAATAAGGTTAAATATACCGAATGTAGAGAACCAATGCAGGAGGATAAACAACCCCGCTCTCCGCTGCTGCGGCGCATAAAACAGGTGCAGGAATATGTGCGCGAAAGGAATATTTCAAAGAAAGCGGTTACGCTTGCTGTGGCGGTGTTGGTGCTTGCTGGGCTTGTAGGCGTAAAATACAGAGAGGACGGAACACTGCTCCCGACAAGTTCAGGTGTTGGGAAGAAAGAGTTGCCAATCTACTGCGTACAGACCGAAGAACCGAAGATCGCGCTGACATTTGATGCCGCGTGGGGGAATAGTAATTAGCGCATATTATAAATATTAGATTTCAATTGGGAAGAACCTGTATTTTGCATGGTTCTTTTTTCATGGCTTCAATCGGCAAATTAAGCCTTTTGATAAAAAGAAATATAAAATCATCATTTAATTTTTAGGAGGGAAATTATGAGTAGAATTATTGCGATTGCAAATCAAAAGGGTGGTGTCGGTAAGACTACCACAAGTATTAATCTGGGAATTGGTTTATCCAGAGCGGGCAAGCGTGTCTGTCTTGTGGATTTAGATCCGCAGGGAAATGCAACACAAGGATTAGGGTATGATCCGGATGAACTTGATTGCTCGATTACAACAATTATGGATAAAATCATAGACAAAGATTTTAATAGTTCACAAGATTTTGGAATACTGCATCATGCTGAAGGAATTGACCTTGTACCATCTTCTATTGAACTTGCTGTAATGGAAATGAAACTGCTTTCCGTTTACATCGGAAGGGAAAAGATTTTAAATACATATTTAGAGATGATAAAGACGCAGTATGATTACATTATTATTGATTGTAAGCCGTCGTTAGATATTATTACGTTAAATGCATTAACAGCCGCAAATGGTGTTTTAATACCAGTACAAGCCCAGTATTACAGCGCAAAAGGATTGGAACAATTATTGAATACAATTCATCAGGTAATCACAGGCGGTTTAAATAGCAGCTTGACCGTAGATGGTATTTTATTTACGATGACAAATGATAGGACAAACAATTTCCGCCAGATTCGTGAAATTGTTAGAGATACCTATGGAAAGACGATACATATATTTTCCAGTTATATTCCAAGAGCGGTTTCGGCAGAGGAGGCTCCAGCAGCGGGAATGAGCATCTACCAATATGATCAAGAAGGAACTGTTTCTAAAGCGTATTTGGATTTTACGTGTGAATTTAATGATCTCTCGGAGACTTGAGTAGTCTTGTCAGCAAAATTTTTGCAGTGCACTTTGAAAAGAAAATATTATGTGTGGAACGTAAAAACTGCATGAAAAATAAACATAGCTTTTACTATGTCAAAAAAAGTGCTATAATAGTCAATAGGATTATGCTGTATTCAAAATCAACTTTTTTAGTGAAGATTCAGATGGCAAATCCCATGCATCCAGATGCTGTAACATCAGGATGTGATAAAGGCGGCAGTACCACATCTTAGTTGAACGGTGTCTGCCGTCTTCCAGTTTAAAGTCTATTTTCTCACGTTTGTTCGAACGTTCCACGGATGTTCTTGCATTGTATTCCAGTTTCCATTCATTACTGCTTCTTGGCGGATTATTAAATAACCTCGGATTATCTTTCATAACCAAATGAACAGTGCGTCCGTATTTTGCATCAGAACAGGGTGTCTGGCAGGTACAAGAGATACAGCCGTTTTTCTTACTGATTTTAGGGCATTTGAATTTCATCCGGCCCTTTGCAGCTTCAACGCCATCCCGACGTATACGACAACCGCAAGGACAAACAGGAACACCATCATTATCGATGGTAAAGTCATTTTTATAAACAGGCGGTCTGCCACCCCTGTCATTAAGATCAATGAATGGAGTGATATTTTTTTCCTTAAAGTATTGATAATAAGGCATTGCGTCATGGGCAGAATCCAGAAGGACTTTTGAAATATTGTAATCCGGAAGGAAAGACTTCATCCTGAAGAAAGCATGCAAAAATTCAAGGGAGTCATGCTTTGATGCACAGGAATAATGAGGGAACACTGGTAAATCACTTTGAGAATCAACCAGCATATATAAATTGTATCCATGATAAAAACAGTCACGGGAAGAATCCCACCCGATATCACAATCCGGCTGGGAAAAGTAACGGTCACACTTATAGTCAGTGAATCCGTTTTCCCTGCAATTACAGACCCGTTTTTTTCGCTGCCTGTGTGAGGTGACAACAGGTGTACCATCACCGGCTAATGCTAAAGTGTCAGAATGGATAAGACCTTTTGAAACAGAAACATCTAAGAACTCTTTTTTGTAGATTTTGAAAAGAGAAGAATAAGGCTGGTTGTCAAGTTCAAAAATGGTCTTTTCCAGAGAAGGGAGAAGTTGAACAACAGTAACATTATCTACAGAATCAGCTTTGGCGCCTTTAGTTTTTGGTTTTTTAACTTTAGACTTTAGAGGGAGAATATGTGGAGACATATGATTATCAACAGAGTCCCACAAACGGGTAAAAAAGTCATAAAAGGTTCCCACCCCGGGAGTATTACCAAAATCAAAACCACTGAGAATGGCAAAAAGAGGATTCAATTTAAGCTGGGCAACCCATTGGGTTAAAGAAGAAACTTTAAAATCAATGGACAGCAGATAAGAACGCTGCATACAGGAAGGAGTTCGAGGAGCAGGGCCAAATTTGGAATATTTATCAGCCAAAAGTTTATCAGTATAGGATAAATCAAGATTCCAAAAGCGCTCAATAATATCCCAAGTGGAAAAAGCAAGAGAATCAGGATTGGGATAATATTTACGAAGATTAGCAGCAACAAAGTTTTGGTAGTCAGAATGACAGCCGCAGTTAACAGGTAACAAATAAAATCGCCTCCAATCGAAAAAAATGTCTTAAAAATAAGATCGTAAAGTGGTGCACTTTTCGATAGGTTTGCCAAGTATTTTAGGCAAAAAAGTGGGGGATTTTAATAAAAAAGGAAGCAGAAAGCCTTGTATGTACTGGCTTAAAGATTCCGAGAGATTATAATAGGATGCAGGAGGAAAAAAAGATAACACAGGCATATCGAGTGCGGAGCCGCAATATTCATATTATGGCGACCGATTTTGAATATGAACAGATTATAAATAAGATGAAAGCATCAGGAAAAACTTCGCTGCGTGAATTTTTAATTGACGCAGCTATTAACGGATATCTGATAAAGGTGGATTATTCTGATATGCGTAATCTTGCATACGAGATTAATAAGATAGGTATAAATATCAATCAAATTGCCCACAAAGTTAACAGCAAGGATGCAGTGAGCAAAACAGATATGAATGAAATAAAGGATAAGATAGATATAATCTGGAACTTAATCAAAGCGAAATTCTATCAGATGCCTTGATTGGGAAAAGAGGTACATATGGCAGTTTCAAAAATTCATGCTTTATATAATACTCTTGGAAAAGCAATTTCTTATATTACGAATCCGGATAAAACAGATGGCGGATGTTTGGTTTCTTCTTTTGGATGCAGTATAGAAACGGCAGCAATTGAAATGATGTTAACAGCCAGCCAAGGTAGAAACATTGGGAATCGAATTGGATATCATATGCTGCAGTCTTTTTCCCCAGAGGATAACATTACGCCGGAAAAAGCGCATGAGTTAGGAAAAGAGTTTGCCGATAAAATGCTGAAAGGAAAATTTGAATATGTAATTGCAACCCATATTGATAAAGACCATATTCATAACCATATCATTTTTAATGCCACAAGTTTTTATGATCTTAATAAATATCATCACGATAATAAAGATACGCAGCGTATGCATGAGATTAATGATAAAATATGCAGTGAAAATGATTTGTCTGTAGTTGAGAAAAAATCTGTAGACAAGAAATTAGCAGACAAGAGCAGGGAAAAGAAAAAGTATCGAAAAGGTGAAGACATATCATTAAGAGCAAAATTAAAAACGGCAATTGAAGAAGCAATATCCCGATCAGGCACATTTGAAGAATTTTTACAGATTATGAAACTCGAAGGGTTCGATCATGCATATCGTGGAAAGATGCTTCGGTTCCAAGTTCCCAGTTTGGGAAATTCTAAGGGATATAGTATGATTCGATTGAACGGAAAGAATATGTATACAGAGGAGCAGATTCGCAAGAAAATTCAAAATCAGCAACAGTCAAAAGTTAATGAAAATTCAGAGAATGAACAACAACAGTTACAACAAACTACAATAAAATCAAAAGAAAAAGAACAGCTTCCAAAGACAAAGATAAATCAAAAGACATCAAGCCAATACGATAAACCAAACAAGAAACGAATGAATCTTATTGTAGATATATCCAAAAATATCAAGGCACAAGAATCAAGAGCATATAATCAGGCATTAGTAAGGAGTAATATTGATACACTGGTAAAAACAATGAACTTTCTGACAGAAAATAATATTCAAAATCCAGATGACTTTAAAAATTATTACGCTGCCAAAAGTGCAGAGTATGAATTTATTCGAGAAGATATTAAGCAATTAGAGAACAAACAAATTGCTTTATCCGAAAAAATAAAATTCACACAGGATTATAAAAAATATCATAATCTTTATTACGCAGCCAAACGCGCAGGAAGCAGAACAAAGTTTTATATGGAACATGAAAGTGAAATTGTTGCTTTTGAAGCAGCACGATTATATTTTACGCGGATAGGAGAAAATCCAGACAAGATAAACTTAACAGACTTATTTGCGGACTACAGACTTATTAAAGAGGATAAATTTGTAACGGGACTGTCACTAAAGGAAGCTGGAAAAGAAATAAACAATTTGGATATTATTTCTAAAAATGTAGAGGATGCGTTGGGGATTGAATTGGTGGAGAGGGAAAAACAGAATCAGATAAAAGAGAATACAAAAAAGAAAGTAAATAGAGATGTAGCACGATAGAGGAAGCAAATAATCATTTTCGCAGAAAATGAAAAAAAGGGGTTTGGGGAAGTTCCCCAACAAGCCAAAAATAAAAAAACGCCTGCGTAGTTTTTTTATTTTTGGCATCTGTGTGTACACAGATGCGTAGCTTGCTATTCCATGAAAATGGGGATTTTCATGGGTCAGCCGCGAGCGGCTGGAAGCATCTAACGATGCCAATTTCAATGTGAAATTTTTGATAAGACTTTACACTATTTCTATATTTTGATATGATTAATTGAGAATACAAAAATATTCTAATGAGGATAGGAGTTTAAAATATATAAATGATGAATGAAGAAACAAAATTGCAGAATTTACCAGACACAAAAGAATCGCAGGATACTCCAAATGCAAAGACAAAAGGAATCACAGATAATCCGCATGATAAAGGATATAAGAGAATATTTTCAATAAAGAAAAACTTTCTTGATTTTATAAAAAAGTATATTTCACATGACTGGATGATGGAACTGACGGAAAACGATTTGGAATTAATAGACAAAGAATTTATAACAGACCAATTTGACACATATGAATCAGACTTGGTATATAAGGTGAATACAAAAGAAGGAAGCGTGTATTTGTTTTTCCTGTTTGAACTGCAAAGCTATAATGACTTTACAATGCCATTTCGTCTGCTAGTATATATGGTAGCAATATGGCTGGATTATTTTAGCAACTATGATAAAAATGAGCGCAAAAGAAAAAGTTTTCGTCTTCCAGCAATTATACCAATCGTGCTGCATAATGGAGAAAGAAACTGGACGGCATCCTGTCAGTTTAAAGAAATAATAGAATATTCCAATTTGTTTGGAAAGAATATAGTAGATTTTGAATATATACTTGTATCAGTAAATAAAATTACAGATACAAAAATTAAAGGAAGCAACACGCTGGTAGATAATATACTTCTAGCAGATAAGAAACGAACAAGGCAGGAATGGATAAATGGAATAGAAGAACTAATACATCGTATACGGAAGATGGAAAAAGATGATCTCAATGAATGGATTACATGGTTTTCAAATGTGATAAGAGAATTAAATGAGGAAGAACGCAGTAAATTAATAGAGCAGTTAAGGGAAGGAGATGAAAGCGCTATGTGTAGTTCGTTTGAAAGGCTGCTATATAAAGAAAAAGCGGAAGGAAAAGCGGAAGACAGGGCAGAAGCAGTGATTGAACTTTTGGAAGATATTGGAATGCCCTCAGAGATACTCAAGAATTATATAATGGAACAGAAGGATTTAGGAATATTAAAAGTATGGCATAAAGCAGCGGCAAGAGCAGATTCTATTGAGGAATTTGAACAGGCTGTTGGGATAGAATTAGTATAAATACGAGGATTATAAAATTCTTGAGAGTTAAAAGTTCTCGTGTTTTATGAAAAATTATGCTATATATAGTAGGATTTTAATTCTCAAATATACAATATATAGTGTCAAAAATAGAACTTTTAACTCACCAGTAAAATTGATTTATTGAAAATAAATGATATATCAATCAGTAGTAAATGAGTAAAGAGTGAAAGAATTTGATAAAACTTTCACAATTTGTTTGTGCCTTGGAAAGGAATGGCAAAAAATATGTAACCAAATTATTTTGTAAATGAAAGAGGCGTATGGAGCAGTGATGCAAAACATACGCTTTTTTATATAAAATAAAAATTTTATTTTTGGCGGTTACAGGTAGTATCTATAAAATTAGTACATATGTATGATGTGTTAGTGTTAAAAAATAATGTACTAATTGTAAAAATATGGTATAATTAGTAAAATAAAGAAATTATAAAGTAAGAGGGTGAGTTAATGTATTGGGATGATGATGACGATAGTGTAATTCATGCTATAATTATTATAGTTGTATATATCATAGTAAGGATATTAAGTAGTGGTTGATTTTTATATGTTGATTTGGAGAAAAAGGATAATTAAGAGAGGAGAAAATGAGCCATGAAAGATGATAAAATAATCAGCAAAAAGGCAATGATGAGGGACTTGATGGAAAAAATGATGAAGGATAATGATTTAATTAGCAGAAGTGCATTGTTGAGCAATTTGAAGGAACAAATTCCTGATGTAGAAAATATTTCTTTATTTATGCAAATAATAGAAAACCAACTGCCTGCAAAGAATATCAAATATGATGAGGTACTATTGTCAGAACACCCAGATAAGGAACGCCTTATCAATATAATAATATTTACATTAATGATGGGGATTACAATGTTGTTGGCAGTGTTTATACTTAGATAAATTGAAACATACAATTTATAAAAAGAATTGGATTATTAATATAGGAATTGTTAAAAAAAACAATGTAATAATCAAAATTAGGATGGGGGATTAATGATGAATGACGATTTAAGAAAAGATGAATTGTTGAACAGTTTGAAGGAACAAATTCCAATGAATGATGATATAATTAGCAGAAGTGTGCTATTGAGCGATCTGAAGAAACAAATTTCGGATGTAGAAAATGTCCCTCTTTTTATGGAAATAGTAGAAAATCAGCCGCCTGCAGATAGTGCTGAATACGGAAAAATACTATTAGTGAGAGATTTAGATAAGGAACGCTTTTTTGATACAATATTATTCATAGTTATGATAGGGATTATAATATTTCTGAAAGTGGTTTTAAATGAATAACTTGAATTATACATATAAAAGGTTATATAATATAATTTGTTAATTACATATTGGATGAACTTTTAATTTTGAGAGATACTACTAATTAAGGAAA
>ERZ778496.845-NODE-845-length-25555-cov-23.266000_pt1 | contig 25555 bp, 29 predicted proteins | sample MGYA00433099_ERZ778496 | MGnify/ENA primary metagenome ERZ778496 (study PRJEB29527, sample SAMN07138962) | mouse gut metagenome | material: feces | host: mouse | place: China:Nanjing | collected 2016-01-25 ...
CGGACGGACGGACGGACGGACGGACGGACGGACGGACGGACGGACGGACGGACGGCGAAAGAAATCAAATAATCTCATAACTCACCCTCCTCTAATTTAGCGTAAGACATCTTGAGACAGAACACGGAGATGAGCACTGCAGCCATGCAGAAAAGTAGGTCAGCCACAAATGCAGAGAACCCGGTGAAGACCATCCCCACAAAAGTAAGGGCACCGGCAATCGCGAATAGCGACATGCCCAGGTGGTCGCAGATCCTGCGGACTGCGGAGCGCAGAATCACATTGCCGCGCATCCAAAAATGTTTGACACTGGAGAAAGCTGACTTCACGAAGTTCACTTCGCGAACACTTGCCAGATTGAGGCTCTGACGGGCTCCTAATGAAATTGCCTTCATCGTTTGTGGTTTTTCGCTAAATGGCAGAAGAAAACGGCTGCCATATCCGTTTCGCGAAAAACCACAAACGTCGCTCCGATGAGCAAAGGATGCTTTTAGATATGGACAGCCGTAAACTGTACTATAGGGATATGTCAGGCATAAAAAAAAGCCCGACAAGATATGTCTGAGCCGATAACCGAGACTCAACGGAAACGACATACGTTTGTGATTTTTCGCACCACAAAGGTACGCAGAATTTTCTGATTCCGCAAGAGAATCCACGAAAAAATTTCCGGATAAACCGGAAGCGGCAGCGCGGAGAATCACATTACCGCGCATCCAAGAATGTTTGACACTGGAGATTGCAGACTTCACGAAGTTAACTTCGCGAACACTTGCCAGATTGAGGCTCTGACGGGCACCTAATGAAATTGCCTTCATCGTTTAGGTGGTTTTAGCGTAAACGGCAGAAGCGGCTGCCATATCCGATTGTCTGCTAAAACCACCTAAACGTCGCTCCGAGAGCTAAGATTTAGAAACGGATATGACAGCCGCAATGGGTGTCGTTATATGTATGTAGGGCATAAAAAAAGCCCGACAAGATATGTCTGAGCCGATAACCGAGGCTCTGCGAGAACGATAACCCGTTCAGGTGATTTTAGCACCACAAAATTACGAATTAATTTTGAAAGTGCCAAACATCGGGACGAAAAAAATAAATTATTTATTAAGCGAACACTGAATTTATCCAAGCATACACCTTGTCTGCATTCTTGCCAGGTCTTAAATTCAGAGTCAACTCAACCCCATTATATCTATAAGTAACATAGACTTCCGACGTATCCTTCTTACGAGCCCCAAGTGCACCACCGACAATAAGTCCGAGACCACCTGTCAACATTCCTCCGACAATTGCGCCTGCGGCAGTCTTACCAACACTTCTTTGTCCGGATTTCTCATTAGAGATTGCCACTATCATATCTTTCGAGATTACAAACCTATCACCTGATCGAGTCAAAACAATATTGGAATCTTCAATTCCAAACTTCACCGTTCCCGGTGTCGTCCAACGAGGATACCCTCCAAGATATTCAACATCAAATCCGTCAGACATCATCTTCTTTTCCAATGATTTCTTTTTCTCCGCAATAACCTGCTCTACAGACATACCTCTATCCTTAGCCTCGGCACTATTGCTTGCCACACTTCCAACAATAAATATAAAGAAAACAAACAACAGAAGCCAGAACAGCCAAGTAAATTCCAAATCCCCCTCATCGTTGACTGTACAAGAAGTCAACATCATGGGAACGACAGATAAGACATAATAAAACTTTTTCATAAGCAAATGATGTTAAGAGTTAAAATCTCCGCAAATATAGCACAAAATATTCCAAAATCAATAATTAATATTGGAATATTTGCACAGTTCAAATAATTGGCTTACCTTTGCACACGTCAAATTTGGAATTGCATTGTTAACACCTCCGCAATTCAAATCCTTCCTTTGCCGTCCAAGGAAGTGTACATACCCTGACCAAAGGAACAGAGCCCGGGAGGTAGTAGACCCCGGGCTTTTTTCGTGCCATACTACCACGGCATGATCCAACGCCGGTTCTTACGGCAGAAAGGAGGTGTTATGATGCAAACATCCAAATTTGACGAAAGAGAAGGAGGTCATTATATTTTCAGACGCTACATACGCAAAAATGGCAGACGAATCTACCCCACCCACGGGAAAGCCTTCCGTATCTGGGTGAAGGACGAACTCTAATCTCGAGGGGCGTATCTACTGCGCCCCTTTTTTCATGCCGCAAAAATCCCCACAAATATTGAGATAGCACAAACTAAAAAAATCAGTTGTAAAGCTAAGCCTTACAACTGACCCAAATTATTAGTTATCACTTTCGAAGAAATTACACTGACCGACCACCCACTTGCCGCCGTCAGAGTCGGCAAGCACATTATAAACCCGGCAACCCCACTCCTCCGGGAGCCTGTTGTCAATAATCTCATGCGGTGAGATCCTTATGTTGGTCAGGTCATGTTCCTTCCCAAAAATATTCAATCTCTCATCTATGACCCTTGCCATGTCAGCCAAATCCCTCACCTCCGTCGTTGTCTCCAACGACTCATGGAGGAGTTCACGCTGGAACCGGAATAGCTTACGTCTTTGGCTCATCAACGGCTTCGACCGCACCACCTCGAACTCAATTCCGAGAGCCGCGAAGATCCGCGAATACGTGTCAATGGTGGCGTTAGCCCTCCCCCCCTCGATACGCGAAAGATGCGACTGCTGGATGCCTGTAAGCTCCGCAAGCCTGTCAACCGACAATCCTGCTCGCTGCCTTGCCTCGCGGATCCGTGCCCCGACACTCCTCCGGCAGATCCTCGCCGGGTCATCCGTCCACGGAGCAAGCCGTGGCAGACCCATAAAATTGACACCCTCCACATCAGAGTCATCAACACGCCAAGCTATATCAGTTATCCTATCCGGAGACACCGGAAGACCCTCCTGTTGCCAGTCCCACGGTGTAAAGATCCAATCCTCATTCGCGAAGTGAACGAAAGGCTCCATCATTATAGAATCCTTATAAATAAGGTTAGCCACGACAAACTCTGCATCAGGCTCCACCTTAACACACCTCAATATCTCCACACCCCTAAGATCCTGCTCGAAACCCAATAGCGAAATCAATTTATCCTCAGTCATAAAGTAATCAGTTTAATTGTGATGTCATATCAGAAGACACATTCCCATCCTCCCATCTAATCCATCGGCAGAACCATTCTATTGCAGCGTCAAGAATATCACGCTGCATCAACTCATCAGCTCCGGCGGCAGAATAATGTATCACCGCAATATAAGTTTCCTTCTCGCCCGTCAACTCATTGCGGTAGACAAAAGTCTTGCATACAACACCGGGATTCGGCTTAAACGTCCCGTTCTCAAACATTTCTATAACCGTCGCGCTCCTAACGTGATAAATCACGTTGCGCCCCTCAAGCCGGTTGCCGGTCTCCTCATGGTCGGCACCATCCAGCCACGCCCATTCAGGGAGCGTGGCTGAAATCATCTTATACCTTTTAGTCATAAATATCTTTTCTCTATATCGTAACGGTAAACATCGCGATTGAACGACTCCTCCCCCTTCAGATACTCAAGATCCGAGTCGTAAGTATATAATCCATACTCGCCAGAACTGATGATGCTCTTCAGCCACTCAGCACGCTCCGGCTGCTCATCCTTGATCTCGTCAAGCCAAGATTGCGCATCCTCCTCAGAATCGATCCAAATCATATCATCATTGGCGACATTCCTGACGATTCTTTCAAGTCCTGCGATAGCCTCCTCTTTTGTCGCGAAGGTGTCAACGATCTCCTCACGGTCATCGCCGTCACGTCTTTTTGTTATCTGATACTGGTCAGGCTTAGAGTAAAATGGATTGTCATTGACCATGACGAAAGCACCCATTTCTGTGCCGTTGCCATCAACCATTACGAAGATCCTTGCCGGGAGCTTATAAAATATATCGAAATCAAGTCTTTCAGCCCACGTCTCAAAATCCTCATCCCCGGCAGTCAACTCAATGAGATCAGCAGCCTCATCAAGAATATTCGCAACATCGTTCATCTCGTCATTAGACTCCACAGCGAACGGGTCGCCGTTGAAAGTTGCCACGCTGATTTCCTTCACACTGATCTCATGCTTATCTGTATATGTCATGTCCGTTTTGCCGACTTTATCCTGCTGGCGCCGCAGTTCTTAGTTTCATTTTGGTACTGCAAAGTTAACACTTTATTTTGAATTATGCAATATATTGCATGAAATAATTAAATATTTCACATATTTTAACAATAATAACAAAAAACAGCCCGCATCACTGCGCGCTGCCCTCAACTACATTGTTAAACAAATATTTAAAAACAGAACGATTATACATCATGAAAAATTATAGAATTGCTTAGTCTCCTTCATCATCGTCATCCTCGATATAATCATAAGCATCTGAAGGGAACTTCCCCGTCAGATCCTTATAATCATTATCGAGACGTGAGATCCTATCCTCGCACACAGCACCTTTCTTAGAGATACTGCGCAAAATCTCCATATTTCTAACCCGCTTAAGCAGGATATTTCGAGATTTCCGTATCTTTTCACAGTCTGACACAAAATAATTAGTCAGACTATCGTAAATCTTCAGCACCCTACTATTTCTCAACACCTCGTCAGGATCATGAGGCTCCAGGATAAACAGAGAGAACACCCATCCCAGACAATACCACAATGTCAACGAAAAGTAAGTGTCCTCCCCGTCAGGAGTCAAGAACTTAGCCGTATTAAGAGCCTCAGAAAGAGTCTTATCATTAATCATTTTTTTAACCACATCCTCAACATTACCATCGCCCAAAATAGCTCTGGCAATCGGCTGCATGGGCACAAGGTATCCCGGCACCGGAGAAATCAGTATATCAACGCCATTAACACGGCAAACAATATCAGTCTTAAATACCATAATAAACAAATTAACAAGTTAAAAAATATTTGAGAGATAGACCCCGGTCAGGCGAACCCGACCGGAGCCTGGAGTATATGGAAAAGGCTTAATCAGTTGGCACCTCAATAACCTCATTACGTTTCTTTCTGACCTTGAAAATTTCATCATCAATCTCCTCTACACGAGATTTCAGTTTCTCGATCGCTCCCTCGTGGTAATCAATACTCTTGAGAGCCTGCACCTGCTCATTAAGCAAAGCAATCTCCTTTTCAAATGTCGAAGATCCACCCTTAGGCGAATCCTTCAGCAAATCAGCGAATGCCTTATAACATAACTCCCGAAGGAACTCAGCATTTGACCTTGTGGAATTAGTCAAGTTGATCGACACAATCCATCCCAAGACATAATCAATAGGCAGACACACCGTTTGCTGCAACCACCGTCCGCAACCATCAACGCCGCATACGTTCTCCGTATACATAGCAGGAGAAAACAAACTACTTTTCCGCAGGATGACAACCTGCTCAGTGTAGTCAATCCCCAATGCCTGACATATCTGGAAAATCGGAACACCCCGTTTTACATCGTCGCAAATACCCAATGGCACACTTTCAATTGTGCAAAATACGTTACTATCCATACACTCTAATTTTAATAATTGATTTTGGAATTATTTCCACCGCAAAGTTAATAAAAACTTTTGAATAATTGCGAGTAAAACTAACAATTTTACTCGCAAAAAATAGTAAAAAAATGAGAGACCGGCAAAGCCGATCCCTCATCCTCTCGGAAATACCCACTGGTTAAAATATGTATGAATTGAAAGTTCTGCAAAGTTAACACAAAATTTCGATAAACCAATTAATACTGCATGAAAAAAGGGAGTCAAATCCTTGACTCCCTGAACTAATATTTATGAAAAACTCGAGGTCGCGATTCGCATCGCAACAACTACCCTCACGGGTTTCTATCCTTAAAATTTTACCATGTAAATTCCTATAGATAAACTCTTAACTCTTTCAATCACATTACTTTTTACGACAATAAATCATAAAAATCATAATTATTGCACACGGTAGCATCAGTGGCAACGCCACGAGCCACCACGGAAGGTCATAGACTCCGAAGATCTTAAAGCTCAAAAGGACAAAGCACGTCAGAGCCCACACCCAGAAAAACGACATTTGTTTCATGATTTTTGCCATCAAAAAGAAAAGATTAATATCACAATAGAATTACATCGCAAAATTAGCAAAATTGCGCGAAAAATCAGCGAGCAAAACCAACAATTTTGCTCAAAAATCCATAAAATTGCGAAGAACCGCGTAAAAACCACCCGTACACACGAAATTATGTTAAATAGACCTGTCCGCACGCGAACCCCAAAAGAGCCCTACCCATAACAGGTTCCGCGTCCTGCACCATGCCCCGGAAGGGGCGGAAGGGGGGATGCAAGGGGGGAAGGAACAACCCCCCTGCTGCGCGTCCGACCGGGCAGAATACCGGTACCGCGTCCAGTTCCTTGCCCCCTGAGGGGCGGGAGGGGGTGCAGGGGGAGGGAAAGCCCCCCTGCTGCTCCAGAAGACCGGGCACAAAAAAAAGGGAGCCGAAGCCCCCTAACGGTCACAAACAATCGTCACAACCGCCCGTTATCCATATAGCTGTAATAATCATCCTTAGTAATAATGATATGGTCAAGCATCTTGATTTTCATAAACTTGCAGGCATCGCGCAAATCTCGCGTTATATCGTCATCCTGTGGCGACGATTTAAGCCCTCCTGACGGATGATTGTGGCACATAATAACACCCTCCGCACGTGACAAGATAGCCCCCGCCATTATCGCATGTAGGTCAAAAACAGTAGCAACAGCCGAACCCATAGAAACGTTATAAAACCCTATCGGCTGGTTCCGCCGATTCAGATACAAAACTTTCAGATGTTCGCGGAATTCAATCTCTCCCGGCTCAAAAGTCTTTACAAACAGCTCATGCACATCACGCGCACACTTTATATTAACGTTATCTATAACCCTGTTACTATACGATAATTTGATTTCAGGTAGCGAAGTTTTAACTTCCGTGTTCTCCTCCTTCTTCGGCTCTGCCTTCGGCTCGCTCTTCTTCGCAGCTCTTTTGACAACCCTCTTAGCCTTCGGCTTCGGTTCCGGTGCCGGTGCCGATGTAATCTCCTCGCGTGGTTCCTCTTTCGGTTCCGCTTTCTTCTCCTCGCGGTTCATCGTCACCACCAATTCAGCAGCGAAGGGCGTAGAAACAGCCTCAATAGCGTCATTATATCGGTCAATCTCCTCGCAGATGCGGAAATAAGCCCCCATCCTGTCAGCAACAAGCGCGGAAGTACGAAGATTTTCAAGAAACTTTCTTCGTGCTGTCAGCTCCTCCACGTTGCCGAACGGCAGCCCCTTTGTCCCCTCCTCGGGGTTGTTGCGCTCCCAATGGCGGCAAACCTTTGCCCGATATTCGTTATAGTCAGCAATAGCAGCATCAACAGCCGCAAAATTATTTTCTTCGGTAAAGTCAAAATCAAACAATGATTTCGGAAAATTCACGTTATTCATATAGATAAAAATTTTAAGAACTTTGTTCGTGGCTGCCTGTGAAGGTCGCCACGAACTTTTTTTAATAATCAATCAAGAAATAATCTCATCAATGTAATAAAGCAGGTCACCGCAACGAAATTCCCACCCGTCGCCTGATTCCGAAACGTCACCACCATAAGACGCAAGTTCCGTAGCCATAGAGCCAAGAGCAAAAGCAGCTTCGGCAAGCGTGTCGAAAGTTGCAAAGATTTGGGGGTTATCTTCCCCATATTTTTCAGTCACGATAATAAAACGAAAATCTAACATTTTGATAAAATTTTAAGAACGATACAAATATTTTATAACCGCTCACTTTTGAGCGGTGCGGAAATCAGTCTTTCCGTATGCAAAATTAATACTTTTCCGCGACATAGCAAAATATTAAAGCATTAATTTTCAATAAATTAACCCCATTTTGCACCCATAAAACCGAGACACCGCCACGATACCGCCACCGTCACGCCACATGCGCCCCACCCCACCGAAAAAACTTTTATCCCACCCCCCACGACCGCGCAAAAACCGCGCTCATGCGCCACCTTTCCGCCACTGAAAAAGTGAAAACACTGACAGACAGACAGAAAAACCCCATTGTCGCGGACTTTTGTCCGCTTGTGTCGGAACCGACCCTGCCGCGTCCTGCGCCTTTTGAAAAAATTACCCTTTGAGATTACCGCTATATGCAGGACACCCCCGACAGACCCAATCGAGCGACAGCCAACAAGTTACCGCCACGCCACCACCGCAGACGGGCGGTAACTTTGTCAATGCAAACGAACGGGCGGTAACGTCAGCCACACATTACCGCCCACACAAAACGCCACACACAAGACACCCCGAAACATCCCCGGTAACATCCGAGGATGCCCGGTAACATCACCCGAACGAAGACGCCACCACGATAGACCGGGACACCGGGAAACGCTCACACCCGATGGCAAGAGTATCGAAAGCATCAGAACCGTCAGTACGCGCCTCAAGCCTACCCTCCGGCGAATCCGTCTCCGGCAACTTCTCCCCTCGCTTATCCTTACCACCGTTATACACCCCGGCTGTCTGTATCGAGATGAGCAAGTCCTCATTGTTTTCCCTGTTAAAGAACGGAATCAACCGCGACTGCCCGGCAAACATCCGGTTAATCAGCAACATCTTCTCCATGTGGTGCATAGGCTTCCCGATATACTTCTCCTTGACCATCCAACCATGCCTCTTAAACTCCATTGCAATCACATAACGGAAGTCCTCGTCATTGACAGCATAGTTGGATGCCCGGGCAGTCGAGTCATAGTAAAAGATAACCTGCTTACGCTTGTGATATCGGTAGTAATCACAGAAGTCACTCACCAGCTCCCGCAACTTACGCTCATACTTGACAAAGAAAGATTTGATTACCCGCAACTGCCTGCCCCTGACCTGACCGGCAACCAGCCAGTTAATATTGGCGTTATAGTCAAATGCCACGCAGATAGGCGCGTTAGGATCCACGTCACCATCAAAGAGAGATGACTGATCCTTTAGAGCCTCGAAGTCATAACCTCGATTATCATACTCCGACACGTTAGGCGCGGAATACTTATTATTCTCTGTCATCTTACTATAAAACCCATCACGGGCAATACCAATGCGTTTGCACAACACGGATGTCTGGAAAGTCAGCGGCGGCAGGTCACGCTTAAGCTGCCTGATAAACGACTCCCCAAGCACCTGCATATTATCTATAGTCGAGACCTCACGGTAATCAACGGCTGCATAACGCAACTGACATATAGACCTGTGGAGACCACGCAGATGCTTGCGCAGATACTCCGGAGGATTGACACCACGCTCCTGCATCTCGCGCACCTTAGACTCCAGATGCCATATCTCGGCAGACAAACCCCGGATAGTCTCAATCAGTTCCGGGTCACATTTCTTTGAGTAGTCCAAGAACCAAGAACCCTTCTTAGTCACCGGCATATCAGATGTTATCAACATAGAGTGATGATAATACTTGCTACCGAAATACTGACGGTTGCCTCGCATAGCCTGAAACGTCTCATTATTAAGCTGCTCATAATCTATGAACTTAGCCTCGTCAATATCAAGAGCATCAAAACTATGAGAGTTAGACGTTCCCGACCTGTCCTGAGAAATGATAAACCCGATAGAGCCATTATAAAACGAAATCACATTCTCATAATTAGACACCGGAAAAATCGGCTTACCCCAATGCCACGACTCCGGAGGCTTGATGCCGACAGCCCAATGCACGTTACGTTTGTACCCCCATTTCTCCCAATGCACGAACATCGACGGCAGGGTATTCGTCAACGCCCTCTTAATGTTGGCAGAGACAAAACCCGTGATACTCCCCGGCATACGTTGAAAATTCCGGAGATTCCAAGCGGCGTGCAATACACCCTTACCAAAAGCGCGACCGGCACAGATAATGCTCAATCGCGCTTGGATATAGTTTATAATATCATTCTGTATGTCGTTAAGATAAACAAGATTATCACCCTTCTTTCTTAAGTTTAAACAGTTCATCCTCATTAAAATCAATCGGTTCAAAGTCAACATCCTGCACATCCTCCGACCAATACTTCTCCTTCATCGCCTTTATGCGCTCACGGATATTAGGCATACGCTTGATACCTATGACCTCCGGGTTATCGGTAGCCTTGAACGGCTGCGGAGCAATGTCATACGACAACTCCTCACGCTCATCCTTGTCAAGCTGATGGATCTTCGCAAACTGCGCCCACCCGTTGATGACCGACTTCATATCCCCCTTCTCATTCGACTTGTGGATTGCATCGAGGATGCCGGAGGACGCGAGATAAAGGTTATAATCCCGTGTGGTCTTTTCAAAGGATCCAAGTAGCACCTTGACCACCTTGAGATCATCGTAAGCCTGAGACTTTGAGATACCCCCGTAAGCCATCAGCCTTGTCACCACATCCCGGTCACGCTTAGACGGATGCTCACGCCACCAGCAAAAAGAGTCCCGGAGGCGGAAGATATGGCGGATAGTCACCGCCGGAACTCCGGCGGCAACCATCGTCTCCTCATCCGCCATGAGATACGCCTGGGCGGTATCGATCAGAGCAGGTAATGCCATGGAATTGAGAATTAAAAAATTAGAATTGAGAATTTAGAATTACGAATTGCGGTCAACAAGGTCATCGATATAACCCTTGACATGCTGTATTGCAAGAGGAGATCCGGCAGTTGCCATGGTAATCTCAGTCCTGCGTATGTTAAGCTCAGTTTCCGCACGCCCGGCATGATACGCCGAGTAAGCCGGAGAACCAACACAGGCAATCTCATCAGCCAGCTCATCAGGATCCACACCCATCAGTACCGCCACATCACGGATCGGGGTCAGCGCACCCCCATAATCCCGTATCGCGTCAATCTGGTCAGCCGTCAGCATCATACGCAGGATATTACATCAGACAGAGGTCGCGACACCGCCTTCATAGCCTCAAGAGACTCCGAGAGCTGCGACACTATCTCCGGCATTGTCATCACCACGCCACACTCATAACGGTTTCCGCGCGTCTGGTTCTGCGACGTCACCACCGCCGCATCACGCTCGCCCCGGAAGAGCAGCACCTTAGAATGGTTCTCACACAGATAGACACTATCAACCGCACCGCGAAGGAAGTCATAAATGGCAAGAGTCTTGCGTGCACCCCTGATGTCGCAGAACATCGAGCACGTCAAGATCCTCCCCTCCTTTTTCAGCCTGAGGATACGCCTGATGAACTCCTCCGATACAGAGAACGTCGATATGACAACGTGCGCCGGACCGGTGTAACCCAGCACCTTCTCCATCACGTCCGCTATCTGGAGAGAGTTAGAGAGATAAGCCTGCACAGGCTTATCCCCCAACGGTTTCAGATCATTCCCCGGCTTCATCTGTTTCATCGGCTTCATCTGTTTCATCGGCTTCATCGGCTTCATCATCACCCATAACAGTCAACACACCCATAGCGACAAGATCCGCAGCAGTCTCTGCATTAAACCCTGCACCCAGCGACATGATAACATCAACCGAGTTGCGGATCTTAGACAGAGCCGCATCCTTCGCATCACCCTCAGACTCCGCAAAAACCTTGCGGTATTTTGACAGCGACTTACGAGCAGCCTTCAAAACCTTCTGGTCAATTTCCGACAATACCGGACCCGATTCCGATTCCGGTTCCGGCTCCCTATCCGGGTCATACTCGTCATACTTGCGCAGATTGTCACGGTAACGGCGGTCAGCATTGGCAAGCAACTGCAACTTGTCATAGCGGTCACAAGGCTTGAGATGATTCATCGCCTTAAGCTCCTCAAACAGACGTTTGACCTCAAGCAGATGATTAAGGTTATCGTCAAACAGAGCCTTAATATTAGGTGGCAAAGACTCATGATCCTCACGCCTACCCTTCTGCGACACCGGATTTCCCGGAGATTCCGGCGACGGCATGACAAGCGACTCCAGCGACTTTTCAGCCTCCGGCATAACTGTCTCCTCCATTTTTGCAACTTCCGCGACAGTCAGCCCATCGAGGCGGATGCGAAGGAACTTGCGCAACTCATAATCAAGTTTATCGGCAAACTTCGCCGGTGCACGGAGGACGGTATTATAAAACGCCTTATTACGATTCAGGCGGAACAGCATTGAAGCTCCGGCAACGACATCACGCTCATTCTTTGGCGTGCCGAGCCAGTCCTGTATCTCCTGAGTGAAAGCAGTATCTAATTTCATATTAAAACATACAAATTAAAGAGGTGCGGCAGGCATCACTGCCATGCCGCACCGGAACATTAACAAAAACACACTGAAAAGAAAACAACAGCGTCAAAATCAGGCGGCAGGCTTCTCCTCCGTGAAAACGTTGGTCTTGCAGTCAAGCCAACCATCCACAGTGCAGAGCTTGCCACGGTAGAACGGAGCCGGAGCAACCGAAGTGGCAGTCACCTCAAGCGTAGTGCCGGAGGCATCGGTTACGTTAGATCCTGACTCCTGCGCCGGTTTGATGCGAGACGAAAATGCCTCATTACCCACCACTCGCCATTTACCATCTCGCATCTGCACGAAGAACACCAGCTCATCATTAAGCACAAGACGGGCAAACCCGGCTGCAGCCTCATTATTGCCGGAATACTTGAATGTCAGTGTATCGACATACGTCTGGTTAGGATATTCCCCCTGTGCTTGGGATCCCAGACTCGATGCCGTATCATTCACATCAATACGGAACGCCTTCACGTCAGCGAAGAACTCGAAGTCACCCACCAGCACAGCAGCCTCAGACATTTTAAGAGCTGCGGTAATCTCCGGCAACTGAGCAAACTTCGAGATCTGCGCTTTCTGCACGGCATAACCGCGATTTCGCAGACCCGGAAGAGCCGACTGACCGGGGCAGAAACTAAGACTCTCATAAAGATTGAGAGATTCACATGTATCTTTAACAGGATCGGCCATATCAATCAAAAATTAAAAGGTGGAACAAATCATGCCGCATCATCATCAGCAGCAGCAACAAGTTTACCGACAAGCATGCTATCGGCTGAGATCTTGCGGAAATCAGTGCCGAAGAAGATTGTAGCGAAGAAATCAAGGAATACAGGATGATGCTTCTCCACAAGAATAGTCTCCTCCTCGCCCTGAAGGTTACAGCCGACAAGCAGATTCTCCTTAGTAGAGAGATGAATATAAGGCGATCCCGCCTTCTCCGACATCGGTCGGATAAACACGTTTTCAAAACCCTCGATAAATGTCTGCTTATACTCACGGTTATAGGGGATTGCCCCGGTCGTTGTCTTGTAATCCTCATTATAAGCATGATAGATATACTTAGGCACAATGAGGTTAACGTGCTCCTCGTCCATAAGGTCATCACTGGCAGCCCTACAAAACGCCTTGAGCTGGTCAACGGCATTGATATTTGTGATAGCCTCCTTAAACTCATACAGATTCTTGTTGGCGACTGAGATCCCACCACCGGCAATCTCATTTGCAGTCACGGTATCCCAACCGTCAAACAGTTTTGCTGAAGTCTTTCCTCCCTTAACATGCTTAGCCGACCATATAACCTTGCGGAGATTATCACCGAGTTTTGCACTGAGGATAGTGAGCATCAGGCGGACAATCTCAGTACGTGTCAGAGCCTCGCCCTTGGTAAATCGAGAACCCAACTTGGTCTTATAGAACTTGTTGGGGTCAAACCAACGCCACACAGAGCCGAAGTATGTGCGTAGCACACGTGCCCCGATTTCCGGATCAACTTCCTCACGTTCGTAAGGGTTATAATTTCCGAACTCAAGATCAGCGTCGATGTCATACTGCTTCTCCTCATATCTGATCCCGGTTCTTACAGTACAGATGTCAGAGATACGTTCATACAATCGTTTCACCGGTTTACGCAAAAGCTCCGGTCGGTAGATTCGAGCCGACTCGTTAAACTCCTCGTAAGCGGAAGTAAAAGGGGTGAATGGAGCCGCCGGCTCCGCGTTCACTTTCGTTGAAGTCTTAACCTTAGTCATAGATTAGAGATATTTTTTAGCAAGGTCATACATATCATCCTCCGAGAGGTCAGCCTTATCGGTATCATCGAGAGCGTCAACCGTGTCATCGCCCGGCTGATCCATCAGGTTCTCCACCTGATCATTGAGCCTGGCAATCTCGGTATCCTTCGCAGTGACCGAATCCTCCAGAGACTTGATCTTGGAATTAAGGGCAGTGAGCTGCGCCTTGTTAAAGGTCACGGAACCATCCTCGGCTCCATCGAGAGCATCGAGGGCAACGGCTGCAGCCACATTAGCATAGTCAGTTATCTTCATATTTATAGTAGTTATGGATTCTTCAACATCAGTAACATCATGCACATCTTCAACATTATGCACATCAGACTCAACATCATGCACATCACCACCCATCAGGGAGCGGACGAATGTCATGACCCGTACAAGTTTAGACTGCCACTTATCACTTATCTCACCCGTTTCACCTGTTTTATCTGTTTCACTTGTTTCATCCGTTTCACCTGAAACACCTGAAACATCTGAAACACCTGAATCAGAATGAGCATTGACACCATTAAGAATATCAGAGAGTCCGGAGGTTGGGATTCCGAATGCATTTAGCTTACGCATCACGTCCGGAGAAAGATTTGTCTTCTTATCGGCTACATCCATGTCAACAAGCTCATCAACAAAACCCATCGACTTGGCTTCCTCCGGCGACATCCATTCCCCAGCCTTAAGCACAGTCATGATCTCGTCAACCTTCTTTCGGCATTTCTTTGCATAGATATTCGCGATAACGAGGTCAATCTTATCATTCTCGCGCTTATTTTTGGTCAGGTCATCAATGATAGACTGTATCTCATCTGCATTGCAGGAGTCCCAAATATCAATGACGTTAGAGCATTTGTGCACAAGGAATGCAGATCCCTGACGCATCATGCAAACTTTCTTTGCACCCATTGCAATGATAGTGGCTGAGGATGCAACCATGCCCGAAAGGTACACGGTCACATCCCCATGGTCAATCAGCTGCTGACGTATGTCAAAAGCGTGGTAAAGCTCGCCGCCAAGAGAAGATATCCTCATGTCGACGTGCTTACCCTTGTATTTAGCAAGTTCGCGGCGGACGAAGTGTTTGCTATAACCCCACCCACCGATATAATCATCTATAATTAACTGATACTCCATATAGGCAATCTTTGTGACTGCAAAGATATTGCAGTCACCCCCGACAATAAAAGACTCCCAAAGAGACTAAATCAGCCGATAACAGGCATTAAACCGAGTGTATCAGTGTACTCGACAGTAAGAGTGCAAGCAATCCCCTCCGATGCCTTACCCGGTATCACCCCCTCAATATTATATATAGGGAAAGGAGGCTTGTAAGCACCGACAAGGAATCTCTTGCCGGAAACGGAAGTCAGAAGGTAACAATACCCATCGAGATAAAAAGGTGGGGTAAATTGCAGATTTGCGGTAATCTTACTCTTGTAAGATCGTGATTTATCGGTTACGGATGATGTAACCGACAATTCCGCCAATCCTATCAACGGTAACTCACGACTCCAATAGTTACCATTAATGACAACACCGGTTCCGGCTACAATCGTACAAGTCCGGATAAACAAGTGACTCACCACCTCGATACGGTTTATATATAAAAGTTCGCTTTTCATAATTCTGTGCGGGTTTGTGCGGGTTTGTGCGGTTTTGTACGGGTTTGTGCGTGTTTGTGCGCACCTGTACGGGAATCCCGAAAACGCGCTCTCTCGTCCCAAATAAAAAGTCAAAAAAATGTAGGAAAAAATCAAAAAAATGCATAAAATCCATCACTTCTTAAGTCTCACACCCTTTTCCGCGTAAGCGTCCCTGATCCTGTAATAACATTGTCTCACGGTCTCGACCCGATCAACGTCAATCCCATGCAGCTCGCACCAGGCGGCAATCTGAGAGTTAAGTTTGACATTAGACTGCTTCAGTGGCGACAGATCCGACCAGAGAGAGCGCAGGAAAAGATCCTTTATCATCTCCCGAATAGCCTTCTTCCCTCGCGGACCTATATAGTTATAATAGGATGCCGGCTTAGCCTTACTCTCCGGTATAGCAATGGCGGTCATAGACCCGTCATTGACCTCCGGAGTCGCGCCCGGCGGTAGTTTCTGGAGGAAAGTCCTGATAACTGCATTCTCATTACTCTGGTAAGGGAACACCACAGGCTCCCCAAAATGATACGTCACCCATTGAGCAAGATACGTCTCAAGAGTGACATAAATGACAAATTGACTCATAACGACTAATAATGTAAAATCAATATAGTGAAAATCAGATACAAAGATACGAAAAAACGAGTAAATACGAGTAAATACGAGTAAAACAGGCGTAAAAATCACGAGTAAAACGAGTAAAAATGCCCGAAAAATAATTTTCCCACAAAACACACACATTTTACCCCTAAACAAGTTAAACAAGTTAAACAAATTGTTATTTTAGTGATTAATAGCAAGTTAACATTTAAACAATTTGTTGAAATGTTTAGATTTTGTTGAGAAATTGTTGAAAAGGATGTAGCCCGAAAATCCATAAAAATACCCCGATTCAACAAAATTAAACAAAATTAAACAAATTAAACACCATAACTAATTGATATACAATATTGTTTAATTTGTTTAATTTGTTTAACCACTTTTGTCACTATATTTCACGGAAATTTTCACGGAATCTTCCCGGAAATTCCATAAAACCTTACCTCCAGCTACAAAGAGATACACAAAAAGAGGCAGGGAATTTCCGACAAATCCCCTGCCACTGACAGCCTCGAAATAACCGACACCTTACTCAGACCTCAAAACAGCCTTGGTTGCTTTTGCAGCTCCCTCATCTTCTCCACCCGGGCAATCTCCCGGTCAATCCGACGCTCGAACATCCGGCAATCCTTCGTAAGCTGCTCGTCATGGTTGTAGGTGTGCTGATACTTCTTTTGGAGCCGCCGAAGTTTTGCCACCGCGATAAAGAAATCCTTTGCATCCATAAGTCACCTCCTTGTCTTGTCGTAATAATCGTTGACAGTTGTCACGAAACTATCCGCTTTAATCCATACGTCAAATATTGCGCTGTCGGGCATGTTCCTCTTCTGTTTCATAAACCGAGAGACCAGATCTCTCAACATTGCCGCCGACAGCACAAGAGTTTTCACTGTCGTCTGCTCGTGATTCTTGTATATCGTCTCAATATACCCCTGAAAGAGTTTCATTGCTCTCTCAAATTCTTCTTCTGTAATATCCATATTCATTCTCCTTCTTTTATAATCAAACTATTATTCTTCATATATCCATCTGCCTCTACCCAAATATTATCAATATCCTCAACCGAAACTTTTCCTGTTTGTACCAATAATTTTGATGTAAAATCCTTAAGCATCGATACTGACAGCGTAAGGGTTTTAGGAGTAAATGCCATGTTTTTTTTGCTGATACTTTGGATGTATATCCTGAAAAGCTCTTTCGCTTTATCGAAATCATCATTTGTAATATCCATAATCATTCGTTATTTATGAGTTTATATTTATATAGGAAATTTATCATCGTCGTCCTCTTCGGCTGATTCCTCCGGAGTGAAGTATTCCAAGTTAATACCATACTTTTGCGACAACGCATCATAATCAAAACAGTATGTCTGAAACAACTTTGTCGCCCTCTCAACTTTCATGGATCCGTCAGCCCTCGTTACAACCGATGCCGAGTTAGGCAACCTGTCCGGCAACTGGAACCGGAAAGCCTGTTTCATACCCAGGAACTCCTGCGACACCTCCATATAACTTCTAAGAGTGTTCTCGGCAACCACGGTATCATTCTGCCCTTTAGCAAATCTTTTGTAGGCGGCAAGTAGTGTCTTGAAATTGACATACAACACAGGCTTAGCCACACTCCACTCCTGCACCACGTCACGATCCTTGAGTCTTGTCTTGAGCTTATTTTCATACTTGATGCGAAAATCCGCACCATTAATTGCGACTCCATTCTGCTGCATGACTTCAACTGCATCCCAAAACATAGCCAGTTCGTTGTTAGACTTACATTCCGCGTTCTGATTCTTGATTTCATTGATGGCGATATTGATCATCTCCTCATAACTGAAGCTAAGATCCAAAACATCCTCCAGCGTCCGGAAGGATGCCAACAGCATGACCCATGACCGCAATATACGGTCCTCAATCCCTTCTCCATCGATGCGATTAATCACATCATCAAGCACCTCCCGGTAATTGCCCATAAAACATTGCTCAAAACGCTTGCGGTGAGCCAGAATCTCCAGCGTGAGGTGAGAGCATCCCAACTTGCGGATCTGCGTAAGCTCGTTAAAACGTGCCTTAGCCTCACGCGAAAACTCCGAGGTGTTGAACGTAAGGAAAATCAGACGAGAGAACAGGGCATTGTCAATCGTCGGCAACTCCTGACCGGAGACAATTACCCCGCAGTCAACGGCGGTCATCTCCCTTTTCTTGTCACGATCCATATTCATACGCGAGCGACCTACCCCATCATACAGACCCTTCAGGAACTCCCGTCGGGTAAGGTCAATGGTATTCTTATACTCATCGAGATGTACAAGAGCGTTCGCACTCTGCGCCACAGCTTCCGCCAGTGCCGGATCCGTCGCGTTCTGAAGATTTAATGGAATGTTTTCCTTAATGAAGAACGCCATCAGGGAGTGACCCATCTCCGACTTGCCTGATCCCTTCTGCCCGAAAAGATTCAGAATCGGGAAATTCTTAGTAATCCCTGTTATCACATCCTTAAAGAGAGTGGCGAGAAGGAAACAGATCCCGACCTTTGCATTATCCCCGAACACCTCTATCAGTTTATCCGTATAGCCACGCAAAGAAATGTTACTATATGAAGAGTTGACAAACTGACGTTCAAACTGAAACAGTTTCTTCTCCTTAGCGTAGATTTTGGAGAATGCAGGCAGGTAATAGTTATCATCATCCATGCGAACAATCCCATACTCATCAGCCTCAAGCCATTTGCCATCTGCAAAGATGCCGTTACCGAAAGCCCAAAATCCATTACTTTGCCATCCTAACTGAGTGATCTCAGTTGCTGACTCCGTCTGTTCATAAAGATACATCTTAAGTTTATTCAGTTGTGGCTGACTCCCCAACCATATATAATTTCCGAGACCTTCAATCCTCTCCGAAAACTTTGCCTGTGATGTCAGGTCACTTTGCTTAAGTTCTATGATTTCTGACCGCCTATCCGAGTTTGTTATCTTAAATAATCGCTTCGGCATAATCGCGTCCTTAATATGAAACAAGGGAACCAATACAAAATTTGACCACTGGAATTCAATCCCTTCCTTTCCGATAGAGTAGCAACAATTACCATCCTCATAAAACCCATATTTTGCGAAGATGTCAAGATCGATTGATTTGTCACGCTTTACCTTCGCTTGCTCCTTCCGTGTCTTCTTCGCTTCCGAAATTGCAGCATGCCACTCCTTTTTTAACCCATAAGTCTTAGCCAGAGTACTCTCGATGATACTTGCATTAGTGACGTTATCAATCGTCGCAATAAATCCGGCAATCTCCTCAATGATTCCTGATTTGTCCGCTATTGTGCTTGTATTACCCAATTTTTTCTCTGCATACCATATAATGAAGTCTTTCTCCTCAATATATCTCAAATCATCCTGTGTATGTATGTAGGAATCCGGGTCATTTTTTATCTGAGTATCAAATGGGCACAACTCTTTTACAGATACAGAAAATCCAAGATTTATAGCCTTGATGCCGTTCGCCATCACATTCCTTACCCCGGCACCAAACTGTTCACCTTTAGGTGGGTCATTGTCAGGGATAAAGCAAAGTTTGACGTTATACTTTTTTAGCTGCTTCAGCTGGTTGTCCGTCCAGGCTCCGCCCAATGATGCAACGGTATTATATATTCCAAGGGATTGCAGCCGAAGGACATCCGGACCACCTTCGACCAGATACATCACATTCTGCTTCACTGCCAGATTAATGGCAGCCTCAATACCGAAAATGCTGTCTTTCTTCTGATATATTGCCGACTCCTTAGAATTTATATACTTCGGCGGCACATAATCCAATTTCCCGGCTTCTTTCAGATCCTTATAAACCTGCTCATTTAATAGCCTGGCAGTGAAACCCGTGACACGGTTCCCACGTGTCCTGATCGGTATCATCAGGCGATCCCGGTAGACATCATAATAACCCCCATTCTTGCCTCGTTTGAGAAGTCCCATCTCCTCCATCAGTGGCAGACTCATCGCCTGACTCTTTGCGTACATATAGAGCTCCTGACCACCTTCCGGGGCAAATCCCATGCGGTACTCCTTAGCGAACTCAAAAGACCATTTGCGACTCTTGATGTATGATTGAGCCATCAGAGAGTCCTCACGTTTTTCCCATAGCAGATCGGCATAAAACCGGCAACACTTCTCATTGATTACCATCATTGCCTCACGCTTCAGCCGGTATTCCTTCTGCTCCGGAGTCTCCTCGTCATCCTCGTCAATCTTAATGTTGCATCTCTCGGCTACCTTCCTGACAGCTTCCGGGAAATCACATGATTCAATCTTCTGTATAAACTGAAAAACATTCCCACCCTCATGACAACCGAAACAATACCATAACCCCTTACTATTGTTAACGTGGAATGACGGTGTGCGCTCTGCATGAAAAGGACATCTGCACTCAGCCTTAACCCCGTCAATCTTGAGGTCTGATACGTACTCCTTAATGACACTGATAAGGTCAACCCTATCAAGGATCTCCTGTATCGTTTTTTCGTTAATCATGTCTATTCGATTTTTTGAGATGTTAGATTTAGGTCGTAATGAGATATATGGAGATGCCCCCAATACGCTTTCCCTTCATGATCCCAATAAAACTCATGAGGTAGGTTGTTGATGAATCCTCTTGCGTTCAGGACAAACCCTCTATGCAGCTTAAATTCAGAGAAATCAATAATGAAATCATTCTTAGAGTCCAACGATTTTGCAGCATCCTCAAAATCCTTTATTCTATATCGTATGTTGTTAGATCTTGCCATCGGTAAAATAACTTATTATTTGAGATGTTGATTTCAATTTTAACCTTGACCTTATAATCTGCAGGTGACGGTTAACGGTATATGGAGATATGCACAACTCATCAGCGATTTCAAGATTAGACATTCCTTGAATTCGTAGCCTCACGATCTCCTCCTCCCTTGCAGTCAGCTTTGTCTGGAGAGTCGGCATACAGATTATACCTTCATTGCGACACTCACCCCGTAGCGGACATTTAACCTGCTCGATATTATACCTACCCTTATCAATATCATGAGACATGGTATCTTGTCCAGCATCCTTGAATTTCTTTATAACGTCACTGATTACGACGATTTCCGCCTTTGTAAACTCAAATCTTCCGGAGATTTTCCCGTAAAAAGTTGCCTGAGCCATTCCTGTTTTTGCTACGATTAAATCACGCAATTTCCCTCGATTTGCTCTGCTGAACTTTCTATATTGGTTAATTATTGCCAATTGTATCATTTTTAACAAGTTTGGTGGTTAATATTCCAAAATCAATTATTAATTTTGTAATGCAAAGTTGCACAAAATTTTTCAAATTCGAGCAAAACTGCACGTTTTACTCGTGTTAAATATTGTTAATTCACTCGTAAACTATGTATAACGGAAAGATTATCAGCAAACTATTAAAAGAGAGAAATCTATCTCCAAAAGCACTTTTGTCGTACCTTGGAGTCAAAGATAATGGTTCTGTCACCCGTTTTATGGGACCTGACATCAAGGCATCACGTTTGGAGCAGATAGCCGATTTCTTTGGCTTATCGATAGACACCTTCTTCACCAGGGAGTACAAGAATGGCGACAACATACTCTCGATAGACGGAGCTGTTGCCACCTCCGGCGGACATGCGGAGTATCATGCAGTCGGAAAGATCTCCTCAAGAGTTCGCGAACAGGCTGATAAGATCAAGCTCCTTGAGGCAAAGCTAAAAGCCGCAGACGACTCCTTAAAAGACAAAGAAACGATTCTAAAAGAAAAGGATTCGCGCATCCAACTCCTTGAAAGAATGTTAAATATCCTCGAATCCAAACAATAATTGTCTCGGACAAATATCGGACACATGTCCCCAAGAACAGACAAAATAACCCAATCAAAATAATTGCAAATCAGGATGTTACGATTCTAAACAAATACGGTTAGAGTCCCTCTCTCTCCGCCAATAACGCTGAATATCAGCAAGTTGCAAGATTAACACCCAAATTTGCACCCAAAACCGCAAATTTGGGTGTTTTTATATATTCTTAACGTACTACTCGCCCCTTGCCGCCGTGTACCTGCGTAATCGTTGTTTCTTTTGCACAGTTCCGTGCATATATTGGTTTAGGTTTAGTCGGGCATATATAAAGCCCGAACCAAACTAAATCCAAAATATGACAAATTCGGAATTAGAGGAAGAGATATATGAGACATACGCTGAACCTACAATGAACCTACAATGCTCCAAAGATTTAACTTTTTTTTACTCATTCAGTCAAAATTCCAAATATTTCTATTAACTTTGCAGTCCAAAGCGTATATGCTGACAATGGCCACCATGTAAGAACAATATTAAAACAATATAGTCGAGACTCTCCTTGTAGACGCAAAGATTTGGTCACTTGTCAGCCTACTTGGAGGACTCCATGTATAAATGAATTTTTCTTTTGATCGATCAAAACATGTCTTTTACTCGCCTGAATTTGAAGAGTTAATCAAGGACACTATACGGTTTTTCAACGGTACTCCAGTTCAGCCGTTGCCTCCATTAGAGCCTTTTGATGGTGCTGGTGTTTATGCTTTATACTTTATAGGCAAGAAAGGTATTTATCATAAATTTCATGAAATAAATAGATTGGAGTTTAGATTGCCTATATATGTAGGTAAAGCTGTTCCCCGTGGTTGGCGTCAAGGTCGTATTGCCGAGAGCACATCGCAAGAACTTTATCGAAGATTGTGTGACCACACAAAGAGTATTAATGCTGCGAAGAATTTATCAAAAGATGATTTCCTATGCCGATTTATGATTCTTGAAAATGCAGCAAGTAATCTTATTGGAACCGTTGAAGCGGCATTAATTCGACATTATCTACCACTATGGAACAGTTTAATAGATGGTTTTGGAAATCACGATCCAGGTAGTGGTCGTTACAATCAGGAACGTTCCGAATGGGATATCATTCATCCGGGAAGAAAATGGGCTCTTAAATGTGTAGAATCATCCAAAAATACATCTGCTATACTTAAAACAATTACCAATTATTTCTTAGGGCTAAAATGATTTCAGGAATAGAAATATTTTCCGGCGCGGGTGGTTTAGCAACCGGGTTAGGATTAGCAGGTGTTTCTCATAACGCTTTTGTAGAGTGGAATTGTGATGCATGCAGAACGCTTAGAATGAACTACGATAGTGATATTGTTTTTGAAGGAGATATAAGAAATTTTGATTTTACCTCTTATAGAGGTATTGATATAATTGCAGGGGGACCTCCATGTCAACCATTTTCTCTTGGTGGAAAAGCTAAAGGAAATCTTGATGAGAGAGACATGTTTCCTTCAGCCATCCGTTCGATTCGTGAACTTCAGCCAAAAGTGTTTTTATTTGAGAATGTCAAGGGTCTTCTCAGAACAAATTTCAAAGGCTATCTTGACTATATTTTATTACAATTATCTTTCCCTACAATTACACAGTCTTCAGATTGCCTTAATCATATAAATAAAATTAAACAGAGCGCGACTGATGTCCCTCTTCATGAACAGTATGATGTTTATATAAATCTTGTTAATGCGGCTGATTATGGCGTTCCACAAAAAAGAGAGCGTGTTATTATTGTAGGTGTAAGAAAAGACTTGCATATTGAATGGAATCTTCCTACACCTACCCATTCGTTAGACGCTCTATTATGGAGTAAGTATGTTACCAAGGAATATTGGGAAAAACATAGCATATTACCTTCAAATTCTGAATACAATACATTTGCAAGAAATAAAAGTTACTTAGAGTATAAATACGGTTTTTTCCCACCTGAATCGCTACCTTGGTTAACTGTGCGGGATGCTCTTGTAGATTTACCTAAAGAAGGTGATTTGACATTCTACCCTAGTGAACATGTGGTTAGAAGTGGAGCTAAAGAGTATTACGGCCATAGCGGTAGTCCAATAGACGAACCTGCAAAAACAATCAAAGCGGGAGCACATGGTGTTCCAGGCGGAGAAAATATGATTAAATATCCCGATGGTTCGGTTAGATACTTTACTGTTTTCGAAGCAAAACGAATTCAAACTTTTCCAGATGATTACCAAATTATAGGATCATGGACTGAATCCATGCGTCAGCTAGGTAATGCAGTCCCTGTAAGATTGGCACAGATAATAAGTAGTTCAATAATAGACATGCTTAATAATGAAAAATTTAGTTGATAGGATAATACAAGATTTGGGTGAGGACAAACCTATAAAAGGGATATTGTTAAAAGCCCAGATAGTTGCCTCAAAGCTTAATAACAATGATTTTAAAACTTGGATAGAGAATGAACAAAATGGCTATCCCGACGCTTCTAATTTACCTGATTATAGAGTTCTAAATGCAATAGTTAAAGCAGACTTGTCAATTCCTTTTTCTGGATATGTGAGAAATTATACTATTCCTGCAGGAATTTATGATGATCCCATTATTGAAGAATGTATATGTAAGGTTCGCATTACACATTCACTCCAAGAAATCGAAACTATATACGAAAACAAAAAAGGCGGTAACGTTTCCACAAATTTACCAGCAATGGCATATACCGAAGTAAATAAATATGTTTCTGGAAATGTTGAGCAATTAAAACAAGAGTTTTCAGTGGCATCGCTGATTCATATAGTAGACATATTCAAATCTAAACTTTTATCATTTTTTCTTGACATAGAGAAAGAGATGAATGTAGGAATTAATTTTTCAAAAATTGAAGAACAACAAGATAAAATAACTCAAATTATGAACACGTACTATATCAATTCCGCTATAGCTAATACGGGAGCTGGCTCTGTGAGCGCAGGAGATATTAGGGATAATACATCTCTTCAGATAATTTCAGATTCAGAGCAAAAAGAAAAATTCTTATCTTTAGTTAGTCAGCTTAAAGAAGAGGCCAATAGTCTTAATAATAGTGACCTTACTGAAACTATAGATCTGATAACAGAAGAATGCAATAAACCTTCTTGGGCAAAAAGAACTTTAAGAGTCGCACTGAATGCTGTTCAAGGTATTGCAACCGGAATTGCGGCAAATCAACTGACACCAATAGTTACAAACGCACTGGCACTGTTATAAAAGGTAGTGTTTCTCTGCGTGTGTACAAGATGAGCTGATGTGGTATTCCGGCAATCCCGATCTTGATAACTATTGGAACCATCATATTGGCTTGCAATATCTTTGGCTTCCCAATAATAAATGGCAACTATCGGCTGATAAGTAGTTTCTAAAAATTAATGTACATATGTTGGCACGGTTTTTGCAGTATGG
>ERZ778496.847-NODE-847-length-25518-cov-9.666614_pt1 | contig 25518 bp, 15 predicted proteins | sample MGYA00433099_ERZ778496 | MGnify/ENA primary metagenome ERZ778496 (study PRJEB29527, sample SAMN07138962) | mouse gut metagenome | material: feces | host: mouse | place: China:Nanjing | collected 2016-01-25 ...
TCCCGACGACGACCTCGCATGGGAGAGCATGAGGGAATTCCTCCGTCCGGTAATGTAAGGGGTATACATATCTCCGAGATAAAGATGGTCGGCATAGCCGGCGACGCCATCACGGCCGACCTGTATTATGGACGTAAGACAGCCGGACAGCATGCGGAGCCCGTCGACGAGTCAACTCCGGTATTCGACGGCATATCGATATCCGGCATATCATGCACAGGCGCGGCAAGAGCCATATGGCTCAACGGACTGCCGGAGATGCCGATACGCAATATATCCATTTCCAACTCGACAATATCGGCGGAAGCCGGAGCGATAATCAACAACGCCGATTCAGTTACGCTCCACAACGTGACCATAAACCACTCGACAGGCTCGCGCCTTACAGTAACCAACACAGCCAACCTTACCGACCGCTGACCCATCGGCACCGACAGCAACAGTCGTGTCAACTCAAAAACGCCATTCAGCAATCTTGCTGAATGGCGTTTTTGAGTTGCAAACCTGACAATCTGAAATTGCAGAATGTGGAAGTATCCGAATAAAGGGGGAATCAGTCGTCGGCACGACGTGCATTCCATACGAGGAGGGTGAGGAGAACTGATATTGCTGCGGCGCCAATCCAGAACCAATTGACGTAGGTGAAGTCGTAGATGTCGGCGCCGGTGACGGCGTCAACGGTCTTGTGGCCTTCAATCAGGATGCCGTTCATCACATCCTGAAGCCCGGCGCCGATGTAGCTGGCGATGCCAACCACACCAAGTGCGGCACCTGCGGCTGTGCGTGGAGCGATATCAACGGCCATCAAGCCTCCGAGGAAACATATGAGCACACCTATGCCAAGGCCGAATAGCACCATGGCAGTGGCGTCGAGCCAAAAATGCCCGCCCGGCACAAGGAGAAAGAGACAAAGAGCCGCGACGTTCATCAGGCCGAACACAAGCGCGGGAACGTTGCGGGAACCGTTGAACATCCTGTCGGAAATCAGGCCGGAGGCCACAGTGCCAACAATGCCGCATACGGAACTAATCGATATAATCAGCGACGCGTCAAGGGTACTGTATCCCTTCTGTGCCTCAAGGTAGAACACACCCCAGGAGTTGACGGCATAGCGCGAGATGTACATGAACGCCGAGGCAAGAGCAAGACACCATATGGCGGGATTGCGCAGCACGGCCTTCTGGGCCCGGTTGAAGTCGGCCGAGTCGGGTTTCTTCACGTCACCGGACACAACCTTGGCCGATGGAGATTCCGGATTGGTAAATCCGAGGCTCTGTGGAGTATCGTGCATGAAAAGCATTATGAGCAAAAAACCACACAGACCAATCACTCCCGCACCGAGCATACCGTAGCGCCAGCCTGCCCAACTTACAAGCATGGCTATGGTTATGAAGGTGATGGCCTCGCCCAGATTGTGGGAGGCCGACCAGAAGCCATAGTAAGTGCCACGGTCCTTTGATGTGTACCAACGGTTGAGCGACACAACTCCTGCAGGAGCGCCCATTGACTGGAACCATCCGTTCATGCCCCAGAGTATGGCGAACACCCAAAACATCTCTGTCATGCCAAGGACAAGGTTGACAACGGCTGTAAGGAGCAGCCCTGTAGCCATAAATCTACGGGCATTGCATCGGTCGGCGAGGAATCCGTTGGCCATCTTACCGACAGCGTATACGAAAAACAGGCATGAGCCGATGATGCCGAGCTGAGTCTCGGTAAACACACCGTCATCAACAATGGGTTTACGCACGATATTCATAGATAGACGGCACACATAATACAGTGCATATCCAATCGTGGCCGACAGAAATGTGGCAATGCGCACTCGGCGGAACCTCTCGCGGTCATTGTTCACCTCGGGCGCCGGCGCCGATATTCGATAAAAACCGGCGACTCGGCTCCACAGCGACTGACCAGAAGAAGAGGACGCAATAGAATCGGTAACTTCCATAGTCTTTAATCGTGGCGACCGATTGACTTAAGGTAACTGATAAGGAGCTCCGGACGATCGGTCTGAATTATCGACGCACCAAGGTCGAGCACCTTTTTATAGCATTCCGCACCATTGTCGTAGGCGTAATCATCGTACATACCTGCGCCATCACCTCCGCAGAGCGAAGGCCAAAGAGTATTGACCCATATTTTAGAATTCTGTTTTTTGATATCAGCCAGACATGAATCAAGCTCAGCTCCGGGAGTCTGCCAGCATACTTCATAGGCAAGAGGCACGGTGCCGCTCTCGATATATTCAGCAAACAAAGCCTGCCCTTTGGTTTTATTTATATCTATGATAGGCATATACATCATCTTCTCGGGATATGCACCCATGATGCTGTCAACATACGCCATAGGCTTCTTACCTTTGATGAGCATCTGATCTGTCACGCCAAGCGAATCGGTAATTTTCATCACGAGATCGTAATACTGAAATCCCTGGTCGATGTTGACCACGATACGATCCTTGCATACCTCGAGAGCTTCGCGAAGTGTAGGCATCCGATGATTGGAGGTGGCCACATTGTGGGCGGTTTTCAGGTAACATGATGCAATGGAGTCGTAGGTGATGTCGGACACCCGGCCCTTGCCTGTTGTGGTACGGTCAATCGTATGGTCGTGACACAGCACGAGCACGCTGTCGGATGTGAGTTTGAGGTCAAGTTCCATAACATCCACCCCCATTCGGATTACCGACTCAATTGCCGCAATGGAATTTTCCGGATAATTGCGCCAGTCACCGCGATGCGACACTACCACAACATAATCGGTAGAGGGGTCGTTGAGAGCCGCAATCACACGCTCTGCCCGGTTGGCATATTCCTTAACAGGTTCATTTGATTTACCGGACGAGCATGCAGCCATGGAGAAGGCCATGAGTCCGGCGAAGATAAAATTGCTAAATTTCATAATAAAACAGTTGAAGCTAATTATTTTGTTTTAAATCATTTGTGAGGTAGTCTACAAGAAGAGCGGGATGATCGGTAAAAATCATATCGGCTCCCATATCTATCAGCCATCCATAGGCCTCGGCCGGATTCTCATAAGCAAGCTCGTCATCATGGCCGCCATTAAATGTACTCCATAATGAATTGAGCCACACATGGTATCCTTTGTCTCGAACCTCCTTTATACGCCGAAGCACATGATAGTCAGTGTGTCGAAACGAAAAACTGATGACCGGAGTATCAAAATTCGCAAGAAAATCGTCAAGCCGTTCATCATCGCCATCGCCCTTGCACACCAATACCGGAATATAGATTACCTCCCGGGGCAGTGCTCCTATTTCTTTATTCTTTCGGAGGCTGCTCCATGAACTGCGCAATATGATATGGTCAAGGCACCCGGCCTCGGCGGCTTCCTTAAGCAGGCGTTCCCTGAAATGCGGCCACTTATCGACCTGAACAAGCAAACGCCCACGGCACAGAGCCAGAGCCTCCTTGAATGTGGGTATCTTCTGGCGGGTGACAACACCAATCGGAGACCGGAGATTAAACTCTTTCAGCTGCTCAAGCGTATAGTCCGACACTCGTCCGCTGCCGGTTGTAGTGCGGTCGATAGTCTCATCATGCATCAGCACAAGCACACTGTCGCGAGTCATGGCAATATCCAGCTCGACAATGTCCACCCCCATGTCGATACATCTCCTTATAGCACGCAGTGAATTTTCAGTACCGCTACGCCAGTCGCCCCTGTGGGCTATTACAATCGGTTTTTTGAACGGAGCCGGCGAATATATGGCCTCACGAAGCGAATCGACACGGGTAGCCGCACCTACGGATACAGCCGCCAACAGCATGACAATAGCAGAAATCAATCTCATGGCTTATTAAAGTCAATCAGTATCGGGCAATGGTCGGATGGATGAAAAAATCTCGACACAAGCGAATCGCGTACGGGTGTTGTATAATCGTCACGAATCACTTTCACGTCAGCGATACAGTTGTAGAGTGCAGGAGTACAGTAAACGTAGTCGATACGTGCGTCACGCCATATTGTAGGAACTAACTCAGAAGGATATTTCTTGGATACGACGTCGATATACGGAGTATGCTCCAGGACATAGTCATGGCATAGAAACGCGGAAGTATCAGCCGGCATACCATAAAAACGATTGTCAAGACGCGACAGGGAATTAAAATCACCCATCATCATCCATAACTGACGATCGGCACCAGGAACACTCTCTATAGTATTACGACATATGTACTCTATCTCTTTCCTGCGGTACCTGTCGCCGCCATTTACGGCGGCGTCATCTTTCTGCCGAGACTTATCCACTCCAAATCCATACTTCTGAGGCCAGGTATGAACCGTGACAATATTGACAGTGTCATTGCCAACAACTATCCTTGCCCAACCGGCACCATGGCTCACTATGCTGTCAGGCTCTGCTCCGACAATCCGCTTTACATTTTCAATAGGATAGCGCGAAGTCACCACCTGGGGAAAACGGTCACGATGTCCTCCTTTATAACAATAACCGTGTCCGTATCTACGGGCAAAATCCGCCCATGCGCCAGGGAAATAACGGTCAGAGTCATCGGCATATCCCTCAGAAGAAGCTGTCAGATAGTTGGACTGCGCCTCAGCCCACACACATACATCGGGCTGATACCGGGCAACAAATGCCACAAATTCCTTGTAATCGCTCTGCTGGCCCGACCACATGCCATTCTGTATATTCCAGTAGAGCACACGCAGATTTCTGTCGGAGGCAGGGATACTGTCGATATCATCCTCTTGTGCAGGAGAGGCCCAGCATACCGCCGGGACAAGGAATATCCCGGCGATATGCATGACCTTATTCAGTAGATCCATAACAGAGTTCAATCAAAATTCGTAGTGTCGGTCCAACCCGGATTCTGGGAAAGAGCACCCCCCGAAAGCACACGCTCGCTTGCCGGTATGGGCCATAGATAGTCGCGTTCCTCATTCCATTCAATCGCAAGATTGGGAAGAGCATGAATCATGCCTTCAGAGCCGCCGGTAAGAGTTATATCCTTGCCAATCTGCTTGTAGTTGCCTTTCCACGATGCAGGCTTGGCTGCCGATGACACGAGAAGGTCGGCTTTACCGTCACCATCCATATCGTACTCTCCCTCGGCAGGGAAATATACGCCATAGAACGGACGCGTAAGCTGCGCTCCCTCTTTCCAGCGAAGGATATCCCACTGACGGAACCCTTCCAGACATAGTTCGATAGTACGCTCACGGCGGATTTCAAGAATCACTCCGGTATTGGCACTTTGTGTCACATTGGGATAATAGTCAACCATCAGAGGATCTATATTGGAGTTGGCATCCACCATTGACATATGCGGCATACCTACGCGGTCGCGTATTTTGTTGACTGAACGGTCGAGGTCGTCCTGTGTCAGAGTACCAAGCTCAGCCTTTGCCTCCGCGAAATTAAGGTAAACTTCCGCCGCACGGAAAAGAGGCAAATCGGTAAACGCTTTTTTAGAACCATCATAATTTGCATTACCTACATATTTAATCGGCTGATAGCCGGTAATAGCAGTCAGGTCATTGGCTGTCACCTTAGTGGCCCCAACCTGAATATATCCGGGACAAAGTACAGTCTGCGAAAGACGCGGGTCGCGTCCGGCAACCTCATCTGCAAATATCTTACGGTCATAGTCAGCAACAGATGAATAGAATGAGCCATCGGCCATAAGATAATGGTTCATGAAGCGGCGTGTGAATCCCTGTCTGTCATTCTTGATATTGAACGGGATAGAGTGCATTACATTGGCTTTGTTCCCATATTTGCGTGCCAGCACCACTTCGGTATTTGTAGCGTCGATTGCATTGAATAGATTCCGGTATGGTTCTGAGCCGGTCTTCTGGATAGAATACCCGCTATTGGAAATGAATTCCTCAGCAGCATCCGCAGCTGCCCGGAGATATTTATCAGCATCGGGTAATCCACGATATTTACGCCATGTACCTTCATACAACGCCACTCGACTCTTTAGGGCTAAAGCAGTCCATTTCGTGACCTTGACAAGATCCCTGCTTTTTGTACCGAGACGATAAGCCTCATCAAGGTCTTCAAGCACACGGTCGATTACATAGCCTCGATCATCGCGCTTCTTACGCAACAGTTCTGTATCGTTGTCTTTAAGTACCTGAGTATAATAGGGAACATCACCGAATCGGCGCACCTTCACAAAATAGAAGTAGGCCCTGAAAAAATAGCTTTCGGCATCATACGGCGCACTGACACTCTCATCACACGCCTTGTGCTCAAAATAATAATTGACTCTACGCAGAGCGCCCCAGTTCCATCCTGAAGAAGAGGCGGCTGTGCGCTGTCCCATCATAAGTTCGCCCAACGCATTGTCGACATTGTCATCGGCATTTGTAGCGACAATGCCGTCACTGTCAAGCATATCATAGTAGCCCTGCGTCCACAGTCCGAGCTGTGTGGCAGTCTTAAAGTATGTATCCGGACTCATTGTGTCTTCCGGCTCCTGAGTGAGATCGCACGATACAAACATCAATGACGCGGCACATACCGACATCAGATTATATTTGAAAAATTTCATTGCTCAATAATGTGTGGTAATAATTAAAATTTAACATCGACTCCTAACGAGAACGATTTTGAAAAACCATAACCGGTGCCCGAATTTGACTTATACGTCCCCGATGAGGTCGCCATTTCAGGGTCAACAGTCTTGGTGTGTTTCTTAAGTGGAGACCAATAAGCAAGATTCTCACCGGTAAAGTACACCCTTACAGAATTAATCCATCTATTCTTCTTTATCGGCAATGTATATCCTACTGTAAGATTTTTCAGACGCAGATAGGCTGCATTCTGGAGATAGCGGTCAGTCGCTACAGAAAGAGAACCGCCATCATATGTCTGGTATCCGCGCTGACGGGGGAAGTAGCCATCAGGGTTGTCCTCGCTCCAGCACATTGACAGGAAATCCTTATGTATGAACGACAGAGACGGAAAGTCGTAGGGTCCCCAGAAGTCATAAGAATTCTGTACCGGCATCCAGTCGCATTTCCCTACACCCTGGAAGAATGCCGACACATCAAATCCGACATAATTCAAGTCAAGACGGAAAGAATAATTGTATCGCGGAATGCTATTACCGATGATGCGTTTGTCTCCAGAGTTTCCGACAACGCCGGACCCTTCATCTATTTTTCCATTTCCATCCAGGTCAATGAATTTCACATCACCGGCACGAAGTTTATTATCGCCTGCAGTCTTGGCATTGTATACACGCTGATTCACAGCCTTGTCATTGATTCTCGACTGATATTCGGCTGCTTCCTCATCCGAGGCAAACAGGCCGTCTACCTTGTATCCCCATATCTCGCCAAGGGTCATGCCCTCATAGTAATCGGATATTAGTTTGTCAGGATTGTTAAATTTGGTAATCTTCGACTTATAATCGCCGAAGGTAGCGGATATACTGTAGTTCAGTCTATGTCCGAAAAGGCGTAAATTGTCATTCCATCTCAGATATAGTTCCCATCCGCGTGTGCGTAGGTCGGCGCAATTCTGTTTTGGTGTGGTAGCTCCAAATACCGAAGGCAGAGTAACCGAGTGGGTAAGCATATCCTTGGTGTCACGTACAAAGATGTCGGCGGTTGCAGTAAGTCGATTGTTCAGAAATCCGAAATCAAGACCAAGATTGTAGGTGATGACCTTTTCCCAAGTAAGATTTGATGACAACGGAGATGAAACTGTAGCGTATGTGGCACGTTGTTCGCCGTCGAAAGTATAGTCTGTAAGAATCTTGTCAGTATAGATTTTATCAAAATAAGCATAATTGCTTACCTGCTGGTTACCCAGCGAACCATATGACACGCGGAGTTTCGAGTTGTTCCACCATCCCTGCATACCGTCCCAGAATTTCTCCTGACTCATGCGCCAGCCTGCAGAGGCAGAAGGAAAGAATCCCCAACGACAGCCCGGAGCGAAACGCGAGGAACCGTCGTAGCGTCCGCTGACTTCCAACAGATACTTGCCGTCGTAATCATAGTTAAGACGAGCAAAATAGCCGAGAGTCTTGTACGCAGAGATTTCCTCGGTGACGGTAGCCACACCGTTGGCCACGCTCATTGAGCTCAAATCATCGGAGAGAAGGTCGGTCTTTTTAACACTCAATTCTGTATTCCTCTGGTGTTCGTACTGCATACCGGCCACAGCCTTGAAGTTGTGCATTCGGTTCCATACGTGATTATATGTACCAAACACGTTTACAGAGTGTCGGTTGATATCCGACTTTATTTCCTGATAGAAATCTTCTACAGTCCCTGATGTGAATTTCTTCACACTACCGCTTTTGTCAAGATAATTAAACGGAACACCCCGACGCTCGATGCCACGGTTGCGATAGCGGTAGGCATATGATGCTGTAATGACAAGGTCCTTATATATGTCGATATCAAATTGATTTGTAAGGACAAAATCCTTGTTCCCGCGGGAATTACGCGACTGGTTGTCCGTTAGATAACCTGCATGGCCCGCTCCAAGAGGAGAGTTGGCACCGGTCATTGTATTGACATACTGTATCGTCTGTCCGTCGGGCGACAGAGGCATTACAGCAGAGTTTATATTGCTCTGTAGGGCATGTATAGTCTGCTGTTCTTTCCAATAGCCGGCATATTTGTAATTGGTATAATTGAAGTTGGCACCACCGGAATAACGCAGGAAAGGAAAAAGCTCGGCATTGAGCTTCATACGAAACGAATAGTTGGTATACTTGTCGTTGTATATCTTGAATATACCGTCCTGCTGAAGGAAACGACCTGACACGTAGTAGTTGGTTTTGGCATTTCCACCGGTAATCGATACATTGTGCTCCTGTTCCGGTCGAGTATCGCGATAGAAATAATCATACCAATCATAATTGGCATAGAAATAGAGTTTCCCGTCGCGCTCTATAGTCCAGGGACGGTCAGGATTCTCTGTATTGTCGTAGCGTCGGGCCTCAAGCATATCAAGGTCCTCGCCGGTATAGCCCCACATATCCTTACCCTGGGCTATGCGGTAGAACTTATTAACTATGGTGACATGGTCGTAGCCGGTATGGATAAAATCAGTGGATGTAGTATTCTTACGCCATCCGAAGCGTCCATTATAGCTTACATTTACCTTTCCATCAGAATCCTTTCCCGACTTTGTAGTAATCAGAATCACGCCTGAAGATGCCTTCGCACCATAGATAGCGGCGGCAGAGGCGTCCTTAAGCACTGAAATTGATTCGATATCATTAGGGTTAATCTGTCCGAGGCTTACTTCCATACCGTCGCAAAGTACCAGGGGCGAACCACCGTTGATAGATGCGGCACCACGTATATCAATCTTATAACCTGCGTCCATCGAGCCGGAATTAAATGTCAGGTTGACCGACGGATCAGCTCCCTGAAGTGCATTTGCAGCGTTTGCTACCGGACGGTTGTTTATGTCATCGGCACTTATGGTAGCTACAGCCCCTGTAAGGTTGGCTCGCTTCTGAGTGCCATAACCTACGACAACCACCTCATCGAGCACCTCGGCATTCTCTTTCATCTCGACCGATGCCAGAGCACGGGCGTCAGAGGCGGCAATCTCGCGTGGCACACAGCCAATCATCGAGAAAACAATGGTGGCATCGGCAGGCACATTGCCGAGAGTGTATCTGCCGTCGATATCGGTAGAACACCCGTTATTTGTACCCTTTACCATAACAGTCGCACCGATGGCAGGGTCTCCGAGATTATCGAGTACGACACCGGATATGGTTTTCTTGTTTCCCGATGCGGAGGAGGGTGAACCGGAGTCAACCTTTTTGGTAATGACAATTGAATTGGGAGATACAATCTCATAAGAAAGATCTCTTCCGCTAAACGCAGCATCGAGCACTTTGCCGACAGGCACATCTGTCATTTTTACAGTAACGCCTTTCTGTCCGTCGATAAGTTCCATTCGGTAAGAGAAGCGATAGGTTGTCTGTGACTCGATAGCCTTGAACAGGCTTTTTAAAGTAGAGTTCTCGACATTGACAGTGACATTCCGGCCGGAGGGAGCAGCGCCACATATGCCTGCGACCATGAAGCACATTAACAAAAGCGAGAACAATCTCGTACTAATAAGTTTGTACATGTTGTGGTATTAAAGGTTATAGAATCAGTTGGATTTATATTAGGGCAGACTACGGAACATATCCGTACCAATAGATATTTCGTATCGGTTAACCGATTGTCCCTGCGATTTTTTATGTTTAAAAACATATTGCAACTTTTATTAAAAAGTGCTTTGAACCCCACACACAAACCATTACCTTTGCCTAATATTATAAAGAATAAAATCTCCTATATCCGCCACAAAAGTCTAATATTCAAACCAATGCATCACCCCAAAGATGAACAGTCACTGGCAGCGTCATTAAAGGCCGGGTCGGTAAAGGCCTTTGAGGCTATCTACAGGCTGTATGTCGACAGACTGTATGCCTACTGCTTTGATGCAATAAGAATGAAGCAAGAGACCGAGGAAGTGGTACACGACGTATTCCTGGCTCTATGGGAGAGCCGCGACAACATAGAACCGGACAAAGGGGTAGGTCGACTACTGTTTACAATAGCCCGAAAACGTCGTATCGACGCTTTCCGAAAACTTGTCAACAGCCCCATATACGAAGATTACATCGAGCATCAGAATTCACTTCCCTCACCGGAGCATCCGCCTATGGAATATGAGGAATTTGACCGAATATTCCGTAAAACGCTATGCACGATGCCTGCAAGAATGCGCACGATGATAATATGGTCGAAACTTCAAGGACTCAGTAATGGCGAAATAGCCTTACGACTTGGTGTCGCCGAAAAAACAGTACGCAACCAACTGTCACTCGCACTCAAAGAACTGCACTACCGGTTAAGCCCATATATAGACAATAACCGGCGCATACCTCCCGATACATAGCCCCGGAAAGAAGTGCATAACATAACCAAATAACACCATCCATCTCCAATACCACACTTATATATTATATGAAGCAGGCCAACGATCTCTTCAATAAGTTCTACTCAGGAAAACTCTCCCCGGAAGAGTTGCAGCAACTGCGCTATGAGGTAAACCAAATGAGCGATGACGAAATTGACGGATATCTCTCCGAATCCGCACCTGACAGTATGGAATCGGTGCATCGGATAACACCCGAAGATGCAGAGGCTATACGCCAACGCCTTGCTGATGAAATATACTCCGGAAGCCATCGCTACAGGATATATAGGCGTATTGCTACGGTCGCAGCCGTAATGATACCTATTTTTATCACTCTTACCATCGTGCTGGGGATACGTGTGGCCCGACTTGACGGATATCAGAAAGTAATCGCCGGCGAACAGACAATACGCAGTGGCAACGGTGAAGAGATACTTACAGTGTTGCCCGACGGCTCAAGGGTAAGGATGGCTCCTGAATCGGAAATCCGCTATTCATTGTCATCGTTCAACGACAAGACACGAAATGTCGACTGGAACGGCGAAGGGGTATTTGAGGTTGCGCACAACCGGAAAAGTCCGTTCGTGGTACATACAGGCTACTTCGACATAAAGGTGCTTGGCACAATATTCTCGGTCGATGTACGTCATGGCAATGGCGAAGCGACTGTGTATCTAAAAGAAGGCTCGGTAGAGCTGTCTGCATCCGACTCCAGCTGCCGTCTTTCCCCGGGGTATCTTGCCACAATCAGCAGTGTTACAGGCGAAATATCGGTAAAACGCATAGAAGATTTCGACAGCGACATCGGGAGCAATGTACTGACATTCGATGATGTGACGCTGGCCGATGTTCTGTCACGGCTGAAACTGTACTATCCCGGAGATTTCGAGGCCCCGGAAGAGATGGCATCCCAAAGATTTACCGGGACGTTGCCTAAAAATAATCTTGACGAGGCTCTGACCATAATCACCAAAGCGTATGGCCTGGAGGTGGAGTGGAGCGCCGAGAGGGTGAAACTCGTGATGAGTGAGTGATTTTTGACAAATTTTGCGTAACTTTGCGTCCTTAAAAGATTTATAAACCAAGAAACATAAACCGCAAAGGACAAAGCAAATGTCGATAGATAGCATCATACAGGAGGCGGTAGCGAGAGCGGTTGCCTCACTCTACGGCATTGAGGCCGATGCAACAAGCATCGTGCCCCAGGCCACACGTAAGGAATTCGAGGGAAACCTCACTATCGTGGTATTCCCCTGGGTGAAAGCGGCCCGCAAGGCTCCCGAGGCTGTGGGCAAGGAGATTGGCGATTGGCTTACCGCCAACGAGCCTGCCGTGAAGGGCTACAATGTAGTGAAAGGATTTCTCAACATCGTCATCGAGCCTACATATTTCACGGCTATGTTGCGCCACATGGCTGCCGACAGCGACTTCGGCTTCAGGAAGGCCGGTGCCGACAGCCCACTGGCCATGGTGGAATACTCGTCGCCCAACACCAATAAGCCTCTCCACCTGGGCCACATGCGCAACAACCTGCTCGGCTACAGCCTGTCGCGCATACTCAGCGCCTGCGGCAACCGTGTGGTGAAGACCAACATCGTCAACGACCGCGGCATACACATCTGCAAGTCGATGCTCGCATGGCAGAAATGGGGCGAAGGCGTGACTCCCGAGAAGGCCGGAAAGAAGGGCGACCATCTGATCGGCGACTTCTACGTGCTGTTTGACAAGCACTACAAAGAGGAGGTGAAGGCTCTTGTAGCCGGCGGAATGGGCGAAGAGGAGGCAAAGAATGCCGCTCCCCTGATGCAGGAGGCCCGCGAGATGCTACGCCGATGGGAACAGAAGGACCCCGAAGTGCGCGCGCTCTGGGCAATGATGAACGAGTGGGTGTATGCCGGATTCGACGAGACATACAAGCGTCTGGGTGTCGACTTCGACAAGATATATTATGAGAGCGAGACTTACCTCGAGGGTAAGGACAAGGTGCTCGAAGGCCTGGAAAAAGGCATCATGTACCGCAAGGAGGATGGCTCGGTATGGGCCGACCTCACCGACGCCGGACTCGACCACAAGCTCCTGCTCCGCTCCGACGGTACCTCTGTATACATGACCCAGGATATCGGCACCGCCAAACTGCGCTATCAGGATTTCCCCATCGACAAGATGATTTACGTCGTGGGCAACGAGCAGAACTACCACTTCCAGGTGCTGTCGCTGTTGCTCGACCGCCTCGGATTCAAGTGGGGCAAGGACCTTGTGCATTTCTCCTACGGCATGGTCGAGCTCCCCGAAGGCAAGATGAAGAGCCGCGAGGGCACGGTGGTCGACGCCGACGACCTCATGGACGAGATGATACAGGGCGCACGCGAGGTGAGCAACGAGCGTGGACGCGGCGACATGTCGCCCGAAGAGGCCGACGAGGTGGCACGCATCGTAGGCATGGGAGCGCTCAAATACTTCCTGCTCAAGGTCGACCCGCGCAAGAACATGACCTTCAACCCCAAGGAGTCGATTGACTTCAACGGCAACACCGGCCCCTTCATCCAGTATACCTACGCACGCATCCGCTCGGTACTACGCAAGGCCGCCGAGTCAGGCATCGCCATCGAAGGATACGACACCGTCGAGCCCAACGAAAAGGAAACATCGCTCATACAGCATCTGGCCGACTTCCCCGCGCTCGTGGCCGAGGCCGGACGCAGCTACTCGCCCGCGCTCGTGGCCAACTATGTCTACGAGCTGGTGAAGGAGTACAACCAGTTCTACCACGACTGCACCATTCTCAACGAGCCCGACACCGCCGTACGCGCCATGCGCCTCGCGCTCAGCGCTCTCACTGCCGATGTCGTGCGCCGCGGCATGTGGCTCCTCGGCATCGAGGTGCCCGAACGCATGTGATGCATTCACATTTTTTAACATTAATTCCTCCTTTATTATTTCAGTCTAAACGTTATAGTGTAATCGGCACATCCGTGCCAACGGCACAAAACAACAACAACAACAACAAAGACTGAATCAACACATTATCTATTATGTATCCTCAGAACTACAACAACTACAACGGAGGCCAGGACGCACTCGACATGCGCGTGTCCCACGTGATGCGCAACGTCTATCTAAAGATGTTCCTCGCCCTGCTCGTGACCACAGCCGCATCGTTTGCAGTCGGAGCCATCCCCGGGCTCACATACTTCCTCGCCACCCACACCTGGGTATACTGGGGCCTGCTCATCGTTGAGCTGGTGATGGTCTACTCCATCTCGGGAGGCGTCAAGCGCATGTCGGGAGGAGTGGCCACCGGACTGTTCTACCTCTACGCGGTGCTCAACGGTGTGGTGTTCTCGCTGATATTCTGCGCCTACAGCTTCGACTCCATCTTCAAGACATTCCTTATCACAGCCGGAGTGTTCGGCGCGATGAGCGTATACGGCTACTTCACCTCCAACGACCTCACGAAAATCGGTTCGTTCCTCTACATGGCCCTCTTCGGCCTCATTATCTGCATCGTGGTCAACCTCTTCTGGTCCAATGGCGTGCTCGACTGGATAATCTCGGCCGCAGGCGTGCTGATATTCATCGGCCTCACAGCCTATGACACACAGAAAGTGAAGGAATGGGCACAGTCGGGTGCCATGGCCGACAGCCGCCTCGCCACCATAGGCGCCCTGTCGCTCTATCTCGACTTTGTCAACCTCTTCCTCTACCTGCTCCGATTCTTCGGCAGCAGCCGCGACTGATATTCCGACGTATAGCATACAAAGTCCCTCCGCATTCCGGGGGGACTTTCTTTTTGTATCAATTTGTTACCAAATATTATCAGGCTATGGAAAATCACAGCGCTACAACATATTTTTAACTCTTGAAAACGCGTACATTACATCTTTATCTACATTATTTAAACAATTTTAAACCATATTCCTCCACAGTCCTTACCCGCTGATATACTACGCATTATACATTGCATGACCGCGGCCATGCAATGCCGGAGACTCCGGCAACGGCCCGGATGCCTATTGATTATTACAAAATGACACCCAACAAGCCTCCATAATGGCATAATGACTTTTTAACTTTAAATTTAACGCACAATGTTTTGATTTATAAAACAAATCGCATACCTTTGTAAGTCCAATCAGCAAAATACAATCTTTCTGATTGCCTTAGACCATGATTCAGCGCATGTCGTTTTGCTATGTCGGCGGCGCATGAGAAAGTCTATCAACGCACATCGCCGGGTTATTATTTAGTGCGACCGCCCGGAGAATCGTGCTATTATGTTAATTGTGAGTCGCGCCTAAAGATCATTATTATTACATTCAATTCTATGGAGAAAAGAATTATGCTGTTATTGGTGACACTGTGCGCATGCATCGGCATGTGGGCCCAGGTCCGTGTAACAGGTGTTGTTTATTCCGCAGAAGATGATGAGCCTCTGATTGGCGCCACGGTAGCGGTTAAAGGCAAGGCTGCCATCGCCACTTCTACCGACCTCGACGGAAACTTCACGCTCAGCGTGCCGTCGGCCGGCTCCACGCTCGTGGTGACATACGTGGGTATGAAGCCTACCGAGGTTAAGGCATCATCTTCACCCCTCAAAATCAAGCTCGAAAGCAATGCGCAGCAGCTCGGTGAGGTAGTGGTTACAGGTATGTCTAAGATGGACAAACGATTATTCACCGGCGCGACTACCAAAATTGACGCAGAGGATGCCCGCCTCTCCGGTGTTAGCGATATTTCCCGTTCTCTCGAAGGCCGTGCCGCCGGTGTGTCGGTGCAGAACGTATCAGGCACATTCGGTACCGCTCCAAAAATCCGTGTGCGCGGTGCCACTTCAATCTACGGTAACTCCAAGCCCCTTTGGGTGGTCGACGGTGTCGTGCTTGAGGATGCTGTCGAGGTTTCGGCCGACGACCTCTCGTCGGGCGACGCCACAACACTTATATCTTCAGCCATCGCAGGCCTCAACGCCGACGACATCGAGTCGTTCCAGATTCTAAAGGACGGCTCCGCCACATCTATATATGGCGCGCGCGCCATGGCAGGTGTGATTGTCGTTACCACCAAGAAAGGTAAGGCCGGCACAACCACCCTCAACTACACCGGCGAGTTCACCTACCGCATGAAGCCCCGCTACGGCGACTTCAACATCATGAACTCGCAGGAGCAGATGGGCGTATACAAGGAAATGCTCGAAAAGGGCTGGCTCGAACTCTCGTCGCTCACCAAGGCATCCGAGTCGGGTGTGTTCGGCAAGATGTACCAGCTCATCAACAAATACGACCCCGCCACAGGCTCGTTCGGCCTCCCCAACACCCAGGAAGCGCAGTACAACTACCTCCGTCAGGCCGAATTCCGCAACACCGACTGGTTCGACGAACTGTTCCAGAACAACATCATGCAGAACCACGCCGTAAGCATGTCGGGCGGTACCGACAAGGGTCGCTTCTACTCTTCTATCTCGGTAATGAACGACCCGGGATGGACAATCTCCTCGAAGGTACAGCGCTACACTTTCAACGGTAACGCATCCTACGACCTGTCACCTACCGTACGCGTCTCGATCCTCACCTCCGACAGCTACCGTAAGCAGACCGCTCCCGGTACACTCTCGCAGGAGACCGACGTAGTGTCGGGTCAGGTAAAGCGCGGATTCGACATCAACCCCTACAGCTACGCCCTCAACACATCGCGTACGCTTGACGCCGACGAACAGTATACCCGCAACTATGCCGGCTTCAACATCAAGGACGAGCTCGAAAACAACTACATCGAGCTGGGTGTGACCGACCTCAAGTTCCAGGGCGAGCTCAACTGGCGTCCCTTCCAGGGCCTCGACCTCACAGCCCTCGGTTCATACCGTTACCAGCGCTCAACCTCCGAGCACTTCGTAAAGGACAACTCCAACCAGGCCAACGCCTACCGCGCAGGTATCATCCCCGAGGATGCCACCATCCGCGACGCAAACAAATATCTCTATACCAACCCCGACGATCCCAACGCTCTTCCCGAGACAATCCTCCCCCAGGGCGGTATATACTTCAACAACGCATACTCTATCTCGCAGCTCGACTTCCGATTCAACGCTCAGTACAACACTACCATCAACCGCGACCACATCATCAACGCCATGGTAGGTACCGAAGTCGCCAAGACCGACCGCAACGCCGTGTCGTTCCAGGGATGGGGATTCTGCTACGAAAACGGTAACATTCCCTTCGTCGACTACAACCTCTTCAAGCAGCAGGTAGAGGAAGGCTCCACCTACTACTCCAACCAGTGGACCTACCGCCGCAGCGCCGCTTTCTTCGGCACAGCAACCTACTCCTACGCAGCACGCTACATCATCACCGGTACCGCACGCTACGAAGGCACCAACAAGCTCGGAAAGGCACGCAAATCGCGCTGGCTCCCCACATGGAACGTGTCAGGCGCATGGAATGCCCACGAAGAACCTTTCTGGGAAGCACTCATGCCCACATTCAGCCACGCCACACTCAAAGGTTCATACTCGCTGACAGCCGATTCAGGCCCCGACTATGTATCCAACGCCACCGCCATCTTCAACCCCTACACCCCCTGGCGCCCGCTCAGCTCCGTCAAGGAACTCGGTATCGAGCTTGAGTCTATCGCCAACGGCGAGCTTACCTACGAGAAGAAGCACGAGCTCAACCTCGGTGTCGACCTCGGATTCTTCAACAACCGCATCAACGTAGTGTTCGACTGGTATCGCCGTAACAACTACGACCTCATCGGCACCATCTTCACCCAGGGTGTCGGCGGTGAGAACCAGAAGTATGCCAACGTAGCCGAAATGGCCTCACACGGCGTCGAGTTCACCGTATCTACTCGCAACTTCCAGGGACGCGACTTCTCTTGGTCGACCGACCTCACATTCGCCTACGCCAAAAACAAGATTACCAACCTCGACGCTCAGTCGCGTGTAATCGACCTCATCACCGGCAACGGCTACCCGATGGAAGGCTACCCCGTGCGCGCCCTCTTCTCAATCCCCTTCATGGGCCTTAACGACGAGGGTCTCCCCACCTTCATCAACGAAAACGGCGAGCTCACCACCTCCGACTTCAACTTCCAGGAGTTTGAGAAGATGGACCACCTCGTATACGAAGGTCCCACCGACCCCACCATCACCGGCGGTTTCGGCAACGTGTTCCGCTGGCGCAACTGGCATGCCAACGTGTTCATCACCTACTCGTTCGGCAACAAGATTCGCCTCGACCCGGTATTCGCCGAGTCCTACAACGACCTTACCGCCATGCCCCGCGAGTTCAAAAACCGTTGGGTAAACCCCGGCGACGAGAAGTATACCGACATTCCGGTAATCGCATCAAAGGTTCAGACCCACAACGACCCCTACCTCAACTATGCGTTCAACGCCTACAACTACTCTACCGCACGCATAGCAAAGGGCGACTTCATCCGCATGAAGGACATCTCCATCAGCTACGATGTCCCCACATCATTCATGCAGAAACTCCGCATGCGCTCGGCTTCGTTCAAGCTCGCCGCCACCAACCTCTTCCTCATCTACTCCGACAAGAAACTCAACGGACAGGACCCCGAGTTCTTCAACTCCGGAGGTGTGGCTACCCCTACTCCCAAGCAGTTCACATTCACCGTGCGTCTCGGATTCTAATCCATCAAAATTCTTAAGACAATGCAACTCAAGAATCTAAAATATATACCCCTGGCAGGAATACTCGTGACCCTCACCGGCTGCGACGACTTCCTCGACCACACGCCCGACAACCGCGTGACCATATCCACACCCACGCAGGTCACCCAGCTGCTGGTCAACGCCTATTCCGACGGCAACCACGCCACAATCTGCGAACTCTCCTCCGACAATATCGTCGACAACACCTCGCCCGATGAAAACGGAGTGCGCTACAACCTCAGCGGAGACTCCAACTACGCTCCCGCCGACGACGAGGCTTTCGCGTGGGAAGACATCAAGAGCGGCATCCAGCAGGACACCCCATCTCATATATGGTCAGGTGCCTACCACGCCATCGCAGTCTGCAACTACGCCCTCCAGGCCATCGAGCAGCTCGAGGCACAGGGCCGTGGCGACGAAGTGGCCGCTCAGAAAGGCGAGGCACTCGTAAGCCGCGCTTACCACCACTTCATCCTCGCCAACCTCTTCTGCCTCCCGTATGCAGGAGCCGAGGCATCGAAGTCGATTCCCGGCATACCCTACATGACCGATATCGAGACCGAGGTCAAGCCCCAGTACGACCGAGGCAACCTTGCCGACGTATTCGACCATATCGAGAAGGATCTCGCAGTCGGACTCCCCCTCGTCAACGACAATCTCCATCCGCTCGCTCCCAAATACCATTTCACCATAGCGTCGGCCCACGCTTTCGCGGCTCGCTTCTACCTCTTCGCACGCAAGTACGACCTCGCTGAGAAGCACGCCACAATAGCCCTCGGCGATGCGGGAGCCCCGACCTCGATGCGCAATTTCTGGACAAAGACGTTCTCCACACGACAGGCGCTCACACAGTCGTACATCGATGTGTCCGACCCCGGCAACCTCATGCTCGTGGCCACTTCATCGATATATTATCGTGTAATCGGTCAGAAATACGCCCACAACCGCGAGGCCAAGGCAGCTACAACCCACTCGACAGGCCCGACATGGTCCAAATACACATTCCACCCCTGCTTCAACGGAAAGCTCTATTATTACGGACAGAGCGAATACGGCTCGGTATTCGCCCCGATGCTTGAGCTGTTTGAATACACCGACAAGATTGCTGGTATAGGATATGTACACCACATCCGCCCCGAGTTCACAAAGGAAGAAGTGCTCCTCACACGCGCCGAGGCACGCATCTACATGCGCAAGATCTCAGAAGCCGTGGCCGACCTCAGCGCCTGGGATGTCAGCCGGTGGACCAATCTCCCCGTAAGCGACAAGCCCGACTGTGAGCTAACTCTCGAAGTTATCAACAAATTCTACGCCGACGAAAGCGACACCCACGGACTCCGCAAAAACGGCATCGTAAGCCCCATCAATATAGATCAGGTGTGCACACCCGCCAATGCATCATGGAACTACGGCGATGACATCCAGCACCTCGTTGAGTGCGTGCTCCACTTCCGCCGCCTTGAGCGCATAGACATGGGCGACCGTTGGTTCGACATCCGCCGCAACGGTATCGAAATCACCCACAAAATCGGACGCTCGCGCGTAGAGCATCTCCCCCTCGGTGACACACGCCGCGCCTTCCAGATTCCCGCCGATGTACTTTCCGCCGGATTCCCTGAGAACAACCGCATCCCCGTATCCTCCGGAGGAGCCGATGCCACACTATCAACCGAAAGCTACAAAAAGCCAATCTCCGCACGTCCTTAATAACGACTATATCAATCTGACATCACGATGAAAAAATATATCATAGGTTCAGCCGTCTGCCTCGCCCTTGCAGGAGCATTCGCATCATGCAGCAGCGATGACGATCTCGACCCGGTCTCAATATTCCAGCCGGAACCAGACGTGCTCGACCCCACATCCCCTACCTATAAGTTCGACAAGTGGGTGAAGAAGAACTACCTCGACGAGTACAACATGACTTTCACCTACCGCATGAAGTCGCTCGCCACCGACCCCGACTACAATCTCGTGCCCGCATCGCTCGACAAGTCGATGCAGCTTGCCGTGCTCACCAAATACCTCTGGTACGATGTCTACGACCAGATTACCGGCAGCACCGACTTCCTCCGCCAGTACGGGCCCAAGATGCTCCACATCATCGGCTCGTCGGCCGTCAATCCCTCGACCGGCACTGAAATCCTCGGTCTCGCCGAGGGTGGTCTGAAAGTGTCGCTTTTCGTGGTAAACGACCTCGATCCCGAGAATGCCGAGCTCCTCAATGCAAAGTACTTCAAGACAATGCACCACGAGTTCTCCCACATTCTCCACCAGACAAAGACCTACCCAAAGAGCTTCGACGAGATTAACGCAGCCAACTACGAGCCCAACACCTGGCAGGATCGTCTCGGAGGCACCACATGCTCACTGGGCTTCACATCACCCTACGCATCCGGTCAGGCCCGCGAGGACTTCGCCGAGACATGTGCCAACTACATCGTGCGTACACCCGACGAATGGGAGCTAACCCTCTGGCTCGCCGACCGAGGATGGGTTGAGGTTGACGACAGCTTTATCACATATGCCCTTTCCGACGTCTGGCCCGGCGCTTTCAGGGATCTCGACAAGACCGGTATCGACGACGCCGTAATGCAGAAATACGGCTTCTGCTACTACTACTACCGCAACCAGAGCGATAAAGACCAAAACCGCAAAACCTATTTCGGCCAATTTGTCGAACGCGAGGAGGTATACTACCTGACCAACCTTCAGCTCACAGTCGATGCGACAGGCTCATGCAGCACTCCCGACTTTGAATATGTCAACGACTACTTCTACTACATCGCGGGCGGTGGTCAGAAATTCAAAAAAGTCGCAGACTTCGAGGCCTGGGTCAAGACCAACTTCACCGACAAAGGCATCGAGATATTCCCTGCCGCAGCCTCTGAAAAGACCGAGGACGGCGGTGACGGCCGCGACGGCCGTGCGATTATCCTCGAAAAGGTGTCAATCGCACGCCAGTGGTTCGCATCGGCATGGGGCATCGACATGGACGCCCTCCGTGCCCTCGTCCAGGAGCGTCAGAGCGATATCGATATCAACGAGCTCCTCAAGCAGATCGACGATATCGACAAAGTCCCGGATGCCGAGTAATCCCTACGTGGAAAATCTCTCATAAGCAATCAACATCACAGATACTGATTACACTAAAATGAAACTATACAGCAGATTCCTTACAGCCTCAGCCCTGCTCGCAATCGCGGGAATTGCCGCCACATCATGCTCCAACAAGGAGGACGACATATTCGACGACGCGGCAGCCGTGCGTATGGACGCAGCAAAGGCCGATACAAAGGCGCTACTCATAAGCGCCCCCAACGGCTGGGAACTCTCCTACTTCGCCGACAACGAATGGGAGCCCGGCTATATCATACTCATGAAATTCCACAACGATGAGTCAGTCGAAATGGCAGGTTCCAACGCATGGGTGGCCAACGCATTCATGTCGCAGGACCGCTACGCCGTGCAGCGCGAGACATCGCTCTACAAGATGATCTCCGACGACGGCCCCGTGCTCACATTCGACACATTCAACAAGATGCTCCACATATTCTCGGAGCCGTACAACCTCCCCTCGGCCACATACAACCCTGAAAACGTGCCATTCCCCATCGGCCCGCAGGAGAAAAGCCCCGTCAGCGGAAAAGACACTGATGTCAACGAGTCAGGCTACGGACACAACGGCGACTACGAGTTTGTAATCCTCTCGAAGACCGACAACGAAATCATTCTCCGCGGCAAGAAGACCCGCATCAACATGCGCCTGCGCCGCCTCGCCGACGACACCGACTGGGATACATATTTTGCCACTGTCAACCGTCTCGCTGAGAATACTTTCTCCAACCGTTTCGGCGACCTCAAGATTGTGGTAGGCGGACACGAACTCCACCTCAGCAACCTCACCTCAGGCGTAATGAGCATCCTTGCAGACGACGACGACCCCGTCATGGAGACTGTAAAGGTACCTTTCATCTACACTCCCGACGGAATCCGCCTCCGCGAGCCTTACAAAGGCTTCGAAGACCGTCTACCCGACATCGCAATCCAGAACTTCGCCTTCAATGAAGACGGTACCCTCCGCTGCACCGACCGCGACGTCGAATTCGCCCTCAACAGCTCTTATCCCGAAATATTCGGTATGCCTACATTCTCCTGGAATATCAATTTCGATACTGCCGCCGGCACTGTAAAGACTCTTATCGACCAGACTGTCGCAGACTTTGCCGCAATATCGACATACCAGGGTCTTCAGTATCTGTATTTCAACTACAACATGGCCTCAGGACGACATGCAGTGACAATGCGAGTGAAACGCTCCTCGTCACTGGGTTCCATATATGGTGACTATACATATGGCGAAGATGGAACAATCAAGATGTCATTTACCGGTGACGAAGGCGATACCAACGGTCTGAACCGTATCGGAAAAGTCCCGGCCTTGAAATCTCTGCTTCAGCACATCTCGGCTACAACATGGAAGGTTACTACCGAGAGCCCCATGGCCCCTGAGAACCTGACATTTACAAATGTATCCGATTCATCTGAATACTTTAACGTAACTATCAGATAATTCATGATGATTGATGCTGAGTTAATTAGCTCAGCATCAATCATCCCCTAATCTGATTACCAAGAATAACCTCATTTTAACCAATATATTGCGTTTATGAAAAAGTTTACTTTTTTAACCCTTGCTGCAAGCTCTGTTTTAATGGCCTCAGCAAGTACACCAAAGCAAGCAACAATGTCTGTATCGAATGAACGTGCATACGATTCAAAAGTTGTTGCAGCAAAGAAGACACAGCTAACCAACAACTTACAGGAGTATAAGGTTGCTAAATCAGCCATAACCTCGCTTAAGTCCAACAACGAGACCCCGATTAGCCGTGCAGAAGCAACAGACCCCGCTACCGGCGCACATCTGATGTATCTCGCACCGGATGGTGCTTTCTATCCAATTGTGCGTTTCAACCAAGCAGGTTCAGAAACCCTCTATTATATGAATCTCGACCAGATTCTGGTTCCGGCAGGAAAAGAACTTACATTCCCAAACTTTTCGTATACATACAATGCAGAGACCGGTCTTGCATGGCCTGAAAATCTCGATTGGGACTGGGCTTATTACATGGGCCTGTACGATAGTCAGTATCTTTTCACAAAAGAGAAAGCATCCGACTATGACCTTACAGCTACATTATGGCCATGCAAAGCACTCAATCTTGAATTGCCGACACCAGAACTTACTGTAGGAGAAAACACATATTCCCCCAGCTATAAAGATGGAGAGAAAGTCGTTGATATGTCGCTTGTTATCGGAGGTAACGGTGGTTTTAACCAAGGCTTTACAGATGCATTGATATCTACAGGCAAATACTCTAATTTTGAGTTCAATGTGATGTTATCCAATTATAATGCGGCAGTAACGTTCGGAAGCTATAGCGAAGTCGTTGGCGCAGGAAAAACAGTTGACGCTGCATTTTCCGGAACTTCCGTAGCCGCTGTTCGCGACAACCATCTTAAATCAAGCATGGAGGCCGGAGGCGTAACATCCGATGATTTCTACGGCATTTCCCAACAGTTTGTTACCGGTCCGACTAACGCAATCCTATCCAATGTAACTCTTACCGCTTTTACAGTAGGAAAAGCAGGCAACGATATATCACTCACAATATATCAACTTACACCTGATGGTGAATCGGTAAAACTCACTCAGGTATACGAAGCTCTTCATACACTTGAAGCAGACGCTAAAGGCTGGACAAGAATAAACTTTGAAATCTTTGACGAAGAGACTGAAAATGAGTACATCGTACTTGAGCCTAATGCTGAATACATGTTCTTGCTTTCTGACATCGAAGACCTTGATGCTTTCCTCCCGCAGATGGCAGAATTCCAGAACAATGTCGGCGAATTTACAGCCGATTGGTTCCGCCGTGGAATGGTAACTGATATTTATCTCAGAAATGGTGGTTTCTATCAGATTAGCGCAGACATGAACTGGGGCGTACAGGGAAATAGCAGTGCTCGAGCGTTCTACCCCTCAATCAATTTTGAGCTGACCCTTAAATATCCCTACATCTGCCCTGTACTTTATTTCGAAGATCAGGAGCATGGATACTATCCGGAAATTGGAGTATCTGAGATTGAAATGCCATTATTCCCATATAAGGATGAGCAGACTTCTACAATTCTCGGTTCGATATATATTTTCTCAGATGCTACTGCAGAAGAACTTAAAGCATCTATGGAATTTTCATCTGACGAGTTAAAGTCCAAAATCAACGCAGTTGTTGCAAATGGCAAGGATTTTCAGATCCAGGGCAACAGCTATGTAAGCAAGACTGCACAGCGTATTGTACAGGTAGAAGTCCTTGAAGATATTCCTGCCGGCTCATGGATTAAACTCCACAACTACAACGAAACTCTTACCATCAACCTCCCCGCTTATGATATGTCGGGCATCGGCGATGTAGTAGCCGACGGTGAGGCCGTAGCTACCGAATACTTCGACCTCCAGGGCCGCAAGTTCGCCGGCGAGACCAACGGTGTTGTCATCAAGAAGATGACCATGACCGACGGCAGCGTAAAGGCTGTAAAGGTTGTGAAGTAATCCACACCCTCCACTCACACTGATTCAAAAGGGCGACGCCGGCCATCACGCCGACGTCACCCTCCCAAAAAACAATTGCACTCCCCCAAGGCCATCGCCCCCACGGATGCAATTCCCCCAAAAAAGACAATTGTACTCCCCCGGGCCATCGCCCCACGGATGCAATTTTCCCAAAAAGATTTTTCATTGGAATTGAATTAATAACAGCTAATTTTTTGAATTCCCCGAGGGCGGGTTGCCGTGAGGCAACCCGCCCTCACCTTTTCACCCCACACCCCA
>ERZ778496.848-NODE-848-length-25466-cov-8.029475_pt1 | contig 25466 bp, 21 predicted proteins | sample MGYA00433099_ERZ778496 | MGnify/ENA primary metagenome ERZ778496 (study PRJEB29527, sample SAMN07138962) | mouse gut metagenome | material: feces | host: mouse | place: China:Nanjing | collected 2016-01-25 ...
TAAGTTTACCTTGAACATTGACGCGTACAGCATGGGCTCCTCCGCCGGTGTCGATGCAGAAGCGGTTGCGACCGAAGGCGTTGGTGACCCCAAGATTGAGAAGGAGGTTGCTACTCTCCAGACCAAGATTGACAACCTCGAAAAGAACCTCGCGGTTTCCAAGTCCGACAACTTCGACAACTCCACCGCTCGTATGACTTACGCAGAGAATATCACTCTGCAGACCGGCGCTCGTACTAAGGACAGTGTAAACTTCACCTTCAAGTACAATAACGACAATACCGCTGATATGGGTGAGCTTATACCTAACCTCAACCTGTCCTCCCGCGCTGACGGTCTGAACACCGAGAACCTGTCTCTGGCTGACCAGAAGTCCGCTAACCACGCTATCGACCAGATCGACAAGGCTATCAACAAGACCTCCATGGTTCGCGCTAGCTTCGGTGCTATCCAGAACCGTCTCGAGCACAAGATCACCAACCTGACCACCACCTCCGAGAACCTGACCGAAGCAGAGTCTTCGATCCGCGACACGGATATGGCTTCCGAGATGATGAACTACACCAAGTTCAACATTCTCCAGCAGGCTGCTCAGTCTATGCTCGCTCAGGCAAATCAGCAGCCGCAGTCTATTCTGCAGCTCCTCGGCTAATTTTTTCGCCGCGTGATTTGCACAAAAACTTAATAAAGTTCACCCCCGTGAAAGCGGGGGTGTTTTTTGAAATGCGTCGGCAAATCAAATGCTCCATAAAAAGCTCCCCTGAAACGGGGAGCTTTCCTTGTTATGATCAGAATTCCAGCGCTTCGCCGCCGCCGAAATACAGTATTCTGTCGCCAAGCATTTCATCCATAAGATCGAAACCGCGGAAACCCGTGCAATGGCAGGCGTAGACCTTTTCCGCGCCCGACAGCTTGATCGCGCGCGACTGTGCCGTAACGTAATCCGCTGAACAATTGAGCGCCTTGGGGTTGCTTCCCATAAAGTGAAAACCGCCGATAACCGCTAGTATGGGGATATCATGCCAGCGCCGCTGAACGGTCTCGAGCATATTTGCCGCGCCGCAGTGGAAGCATCCGCCGATCAGCACAAGTCCGTCCGCCTTGCGCTTTTTCGGGAAGATAACCGCAAAGCTTTCATCCGAGAAGTCGAACGGCTGCGGCTTTTTTTCATCCTCCGATATAGCGAAATAGCTGCGGTCGGGGTTTATGTTCTTTTCGTCAAAGTCCTCGCAGCTCGCCAGATAAAAGCCCTCGCAGACCTCCGAAAAGCTGTTGAACAATATCAGATTGTGGGCGTACTTCTTGAAGAACCCTCTGCCCTGACCTACCGCGGACTTGAACAAACCGTTTTTCTTGAACACCTCGCGCTTTGCGCCCGCGCGGAGATAGATGTCCGCGCCCGGGTTGATCTTCATTATCTGGTCGATACCGCCCGTGTGCGCCAAGTGGCTGTGCGTGAGCACCACCGCATCGATATCGTTTATAGGCAGGCGCATACGCTTTGCGTTCTCGACTGCCTTTCCCGTCAGTCCCGTGTCGATAAGGTAGTTTCTGCCGTTGTACTCGACAAAAAACGACACGCCCTCCTCAAAAAACAGCTTTTCGTTTACCGCCGTGTTTTCGATAAGACAAATTATCCTCAAGAATTTTCCCTCACTTTATGTGTTATTGCGGATCGGTGACCTTGCCCAGAAATACGATCTGATCCTCCGCGCTGTCGTAGATCATAAACGCAAACGGACGGTCAAGCGTGACCTCCTTTTTCTCGCGCTCAACGGGCATTGCGCTCGCTGCGTCCATTGTTATAGCGGTGACGGCGGCAGCCTTTGTGCCGTTTTCGTCAAGCTCCAGCTTGGTCTTTTGCAGAACGTCCGAAACGTACAGCGAAACCTCGGAAATTCCCGAAAAATCCGCGTTTTCGGGGTCGAACAGCTCCGACAAGCCAAAAGCTTTAAGCGTTTCGGCAAGCGGTATCTCCGTCTCAAATTCCAGTCTAGGCATAGCCGCGTGAACGTCATATTCAAAGCTCTCGCTACCGAGAAGCGACGGAATGTCAAGGCTCTCTATCGTGAAATCGCCCGTCTGCTTGGGAAGTATCCCGATAAACTCCAGACCGTTGAGGTAACGGCAGCTGAACGCCGTCGCCTTGTCGTTCTCAAAGTAGCTATTGCAGCCGTTGTGCATAAGCGGAATTTCCTTTGCTGTGCCGTCAAGCAGCGTGAACGTATCCTTGCTGTCCTCATTTATCGCCCACTCGTCTGCCCACGCCGACTCAAAGTATATCGTGTTGATAAGCACCGCCGCGATATTGTCCGAATAATCGTTGATTATCGTCGGGATCATCTTGTGGGTCTTGTCGCTGACCCAGCCGTTTATCTCGCCCAGCGCCTTGTTTTTGTTTCCGAAGTCGATATTGCGAACCTCCGCTTTGAACTTTTCCGCGAGCCTGCTCTTATAATCCTCGTTGAACGGCAAGTTATTATTCGCCCAGAACGAGTTTGCAAGCTCGAAAACATTCTTCCAGCCATCATCATAGTCCGACTTGTAATTATATTGGCTCTCGACTATCTGCATATATCCGTTAGCAAAATCCGAATAGTTATCCGTGCCAAGATATGTATCGAGCGCGGTTTTTGAACCGCCGCCCGCGCCCTCGGCGAGCAGACCGAGCGCCATATTCAGCGACAGCGGGCTGAACATACTGTTATCCTTGCCTTGGCTGATAACATCAAATAAGCGCACGGAGGTGAGCATATTATCGGCGGTGAGCTCCACGGGAGATATATCGCCGCCTCCTGCCGTGCTGCTCACCTCGACGGGAGCGCTGCTCTCCTCGGGTGAACTGCTTTCGGTTTTATCGGAGCTGCTTTGCACAGCGCTCTCCGTGCCGGACGAAGATGATGTGCTTTCGCTGCTTGTTGTTGAACTTGTCAAATCTGTGGAATTAACAGAACTGTCGGAGCCTTGTCCGCCGTCCGCCGCCGAGGACAAACCGCCGTTCTCGGAACAGCCCGATACACAAGTAAGTGCGAGTATGGCCGCAAGCGCGGAGATTATCCTTTTTTTCATATAATTACCTCCTTACGGTTCTGTGACCTTGCCGAGAAATACGATCTGATTCTCCGCGCTGTCGTAAATAACGAACGCGAAAGGTCTGTCGAGAAAGACCTCCCTGCGCATATCCTCCTTAGGTATAGCCCCGGCGCCGTTCATCATTATCCCTGTAGCCGCGGACGCCTTCGTCTTGTGCTCGTCAAGCTCCAGCCGCGTCTTTTGCAGAACGTCCGACACCCAAAGATCCGCCTCGGACATACCCGAAAGATCCGCCTTGTCGCGCTCGAATATCTCCGACAGCCCCGCCGCCGACAGCGCATCCGCGAGCGGCAAATTAGTATCGAACGTCAGCTTGGGCATACACGCGGTAACGTCATAGTCATAAGTCTCACTCGCCAACAGCGACGTGATATCAAGCGCTTCTATCGTAAAATCGCCCGTTTCTTTCGGCAATATCCCGATAAACTTAAGACCGTTCTTGTAGGTGCAGCCGAACGCGGTCGCCTTATCGTTTTCGAAATACGCGCCGCCACTGTTGCGCATCAGCGTAAGCTCCTTTGACGAGCCGTCGAGCAGAGTAAACGTATCTTTGTTGTTCGTGTCGTATTCCCACTCCTCAACCCACGCGCTCTCAAAATAGACAGTATTGACGAGTATAGCGACGGTCTCGGGAGCGATATCCTCAAGCAGCGTCGGGATCATCTTATGGGTCTTGTCCGATACCCAACGATTAACCTCTCTTATCACCTTGTCCTTGCTGCCGAAATCCATACTGCGTATCTCTGCATCGAATTTACGATTTACCGCGTCCTTGTATTCCTGTCTGAACGGAAAAGCGTCGTCGCCCCAGAAGGAGTTCGCAATCTCGAAATAGTTGTCGTCCTCGCCGCTCTTACCGTTGTAGTTCTCCTTTGCGAGCTTCATATAGCTCTCGGCAAACGCTCCGTAGCCGTCCGTTCCGAGATACTTGTCGAGCGCCTCTTTAGTGCTGCCCTCCGCGCCCTCGGCAAGCATACCGAGCGCCATATTCAGCGACAGCGGGCTGAACATACTGTTCAGCTTATCCGCGCTCACCGCGTCAAACAGCCGAACCGAGTTCAGCACGTTATCCTCCGTCACCTCAATAGGCGACATCATATTCTGCTCGTGTTTGCCTGCGACCATGCCGCCGCTGCTCTCGTGCTGTTCGCTGCAAGCAGTTAGCGACAGCAGAGACAGCGCAGCCGTAAATGCTGCGATAATTCTCTTTTTCATTCGGTATTCCCCCTCATAATTCGCAGGAAATACCGTAAATATTTTAACGCGGCATTTCCTGTCCGTGCTTTTGCACATATTCCTTTATCGCCGCATAGCTCTCCGCGCTGAGACAGTGTTCGATACGGCACGCGTCCTCGGCTGCCGTATCCTCGGGTACGCCCATAGAGGTAAGCCAGCTCGTGAACAGCAGATGCCGCTCGTAAACACGCTCCGCGATTTCCAGTCCCGATTTCGTAAGCGTAATATACCCGTTTTTGTCAACGGAAATGCAACCCTCCTCACGGAGGTTTTTCATTGCAACGCTTACCGACGGCTTAGAAAAATCCATTTCCGCGGCAATATCTACCGAGCGCACCTCGCCGTTGCGATTATGCAAGATCAAGATGGTTTCAAGATAATCTTCCTTGGATTCAAAAATTCTGTCTTTCATAGCTCCGCCTTTTCATAAAAAATCTGTTGCTTAAACTTATTGTACCACTTTTCGGCAAATTAGTCAAGTGCTGTCGGAATTATAGTATGATGACGGCGGGTTACGCTCTTATATATAATACCGAATAAATTCAAATATGGTTTCGTTTTTTTAAAATTTTTTGAATTCTTACATACTTAGCATACGTGCTATTACGCTGCCCTCGTACACTATCGGATATTCTCGCAGAGAGAATATCACTCCGTCTACGGGAGCGGTTATCTCCTGCTCCACCGTTCCCGTGATCGGCGTCACGATCTCGCCTATTACCGAACCTTTCGCGAGCCACATATTATGCTCCGCGGTCGGCACAAATATGCCGCTGCCCATAGAGTGGACAACGTGTACCGCGCCGTCCGTTGAGACCATAGGGTGCGAGATGCCGTGCTCCTCCTCCGCCCAAATACCGAGACTATGCATTAAGTTGAATATGCCATGCAGGAACTGGTCGCAATACTCAAGGTCAATGCGCTGTCCGACGCCCATTTCAACCACCAGCGTAGGCACGTCCTCCGCGATGAGCGACTCCGCGAGCGAGCCGTCACCGACAGCTCCGGATTCGTGTACCCACACCATATCGGTATTGAGCAGCTTTGCGTATTTTATAAGATAGTCAGCATTTTCGGGACGAACGCGCACCTGCGGTATCTCGCGGATAAAAATGTTGCTGGAGTGTATGTCAACGCACATATCCGCGCCTTTGATGTCTTCGACGAGCTTTTTTGCGATATTTTCGGAGATAGAGCCAATATTCGACCCCGGGAACACACGGTTCATATCCAGTCCCGTCATCGGGAACGCTCTCGATACCGACTCCATGCCGAGCGGATTTACCGCAGGATATATTTCGATCGTGCCTGTAAGGTTCGCCATATTCGCAGTGATCTTCTTCACGAGCTGATAGCAGATATACTGCCCTTCAAGCTCGTCGCCGTGAATACCCGTGACTATCGCGATACGCTTTCCGTTTTCGGCGTTCACGCCGCGGAGGGTATTCTTTTTTATCGTAAGCTCTTCGTCGACGTTCAGCTTTACGGTGACTATATTTTCTATCATAGATATCTCATATCTCCTCTTAATTGTAAATTAAAATTTACCTCAGCTGCGCCACTGAAATAAATTCCGATTTATAGACCGCTTTGCTGCCTTCTGTCATCGCGAATAAACGGCTTTTCGATCATATTATCAAGTAATATTTTGTATTTATCCGGACGGCGGTATGCGTTTCCGTGAACCTCCATTTCACGATACGCACGGAGCATATCAAGATCAAGCTCCGCGATATAAACGCCTTCTTTTCCGTCCGCCTGCAAAATACAGGTATCGCGTGAGCCCTCAAGCTCGGGAAGATACGCGACCCCATCAAAAACACTTGAGCCGCCGTTGCAGTCGGGAACACCTTCCGGATAGTTGCAGGTCGCTACCGCCAGCATATTTTCATATGCCCGCGCCCGAAGCTGCGAAAGTCGGTTGATTTCCATGGGGCAGGCATTTGGAACGAGAATAAGCTCCGCCCCTTTCAGCATGAGAATTCTCGCGCTTTCGGGGAATTCCCTGTCATAGCAGATCATTGCTCCGACCTTTACCTTGCCTGCCGCCGTGTCAAGCTCCGAGACATAGAAACCGTCGCCGCGCTTAAGGTCGTGCTCTACGCTGAAATCGCAGGTATGCACCTTTGCATATATAAATTGACGTTCCCCAAAACGATCAAACAGTACCATAGAATTTCTCGGACCGCCGTCGGTTTTCTCCAGCAGAGTAATGCCGACCGCCATTTCAAGCTCTTTAGCGATCGCTGCGAACGCGTTTATAAATTCGCTTTCGGCGAAGATCGCCTCAGCCTTCCACTCCTCTGCGGGGCGGTCGTATATTTGATAACCGTTGCTCCACATTTCGGGAAACAAAGCAATATCCGCTCCCAGAGTCTTTGCTTTTTTGCAGTGCTCTATCCCCTTTTCGAGGTTATCCCGCAGCGTACCGCGCGGAGCTATCTGCAGCAAAGCTATTTTCAATATTTTCATTAAATGCCCTTTCTTATTCAACCGACTTCAACGATTCGACCATACTTATTTTTTTTAAAACTGTCGTCATTATCAGATTGACGATAAGCGAGAACGCCACAGTTACGAGCAGCGCCCAGATGTAGCTGGGAAAATGAATACTCCGTCCAAACATGACCTCGTCGATCTCGGCAGTCTGAATAACGAACATACAAAGCGCGTAGCCAAGGAACATTCCGACAACGCCGCCCATCATCGACAGTATGATATTCTCACGGAACACATAGCTCGATACCTCCACGTCATAGAAGCCGAGGACTTTCAGCGTCGCGATCTCGCGTATGCGCTCGGTGATATTTACGTTGGTGAGGTTGTACAGCACCACAAACGCCAGCGCTGCTGCCGAAACTATCAGCACCACCGTTACCAAGTCCATAATCTGCAGCGTTTCGTGAACGCTCGACAGAGAGCTTGCGTTCATAATGACCGCGAGCACATTATCATTTTTCAGCATATGCTCCGTAAAGCCGTTCTGCACATCCTTGTCGCGGGAAATGCCATTGTCGAAATAGATCATATTGTAATATGGTTCACCGCCGAAAATTTCCTTGTACAAGTCCTCGGAAAGGTAGAGATAGTGGCTTGTGTACTGCTCGGTAATTCCCGCTATCTTTACCTTTTTGTTTACGCCGTCGCTTATCTGCAAGGTGATCTCATCGCCCTGCTTTGCGTTCAACAGCTTTGCCGCCTTTTCTGTGATGACCGCGCCGCCCGTTAAAGTCAGCTTTTCACGGGAAATACGCTCATGCAGATCGATAAACTGCTCGAACAGTTCCGTATCCTCTACCGCGGTAACGTAAACCTGAACATTATTTCCCGAAAATTCCGTGCCGTACTGCTTTATCAGCGCACGGGTGTATGCGGTGTTTTCGTCGTAATTCAGAAGCGTATCGTAAATGCTACTCAGCTCCGAGGGCTTGATATCCTCGTCATACGCCATATATCCGCTGTATTTGTATATTTCGTCATACTGCAAATTAACGATATCGGATATTGAGTCTTTAAGCCCGAAGCCCGTCAGCGACAAAGCCGTACAGCCCGCGATACCGACCACCGTCATAAACATTCTGCGCTTATAGCGGAAAAGATTTCGTCCGCTTACCTTGGCAAAAAAATTCATATGGTTCCAGAGCAGCGGTATCCGCTCGATAAGCACACGTTTTCCCGCCTTGGGCGCTTTCGGTCTCATAAGCGACGCGGGTGTCTCCTGCAAAGCCTTATTGCAGCTGAAAAACACCGTTGCCGCTATCGCCAGCACCATAGAACCTATGGACACAATCATATTCTCGGGAGTGAACAGGTAATGAATACCAACGATATTGTACATCATCGAATACGCGTATACAATAACGCTCGGGAACAGGAAGCAGCCGCCTATCGCGCCGACAACTCCGCCGACAGCCGCGCCAGAGACTGCGTAAGTCATATAGTGGCGCATTATCGCACCGTTAGAGTAGCCGAGAGCTTTCAGCGTTCCGACCTGTGTGCGCTGCTCCTCGACCATTCTTGACATGGTAGTAAGACATACCAATCCCGCCACAAGCAGGAAGAACACAGGGAATATCGCCGCGATCTTGTTTATTCTTTCGGAATTGGACTCGTATTCAGCATAGCCAACATTGTCATCACGCTTGAAGATATACCATTCCGCGTTGCCGGCGTCGGATATTTTCTCCCTTGCCTCTGCAAGCTTTCTTTCCGCATCGGCAATCTCTCTGTTAAATTTGTAAAGACCGTCCTCGTATTCAGTGAGACCGTCCTCGTATTTTTTCTTAGCCTCCTCCAGCTCCGCGAGACCGTCCTCGTACTGCTGCTTGCCGTCCGTCAGCTCGAGCTTTTTCTCTGCGATAGTCGCCATACCCTCATAATATTGAACTTCGCCGCCGGCGAGCTTCTGAACTCCGTCCGCATACTCGGCAAGACCGTCGGTATATTCCTCCATACCCTTGACGTATTCCGACTTGCCAGCCGCAAGCAGCTCCGCATTTTTAAGATATTCCTCCAGACCCGCGGCATATTCCGCAAGACCGTCCGTTATCTGCCTCTCGCCGTCGTCAAGCTGAGTCTTTGCTTCTTCAAGTTCTTTTCTGCCGTCGTCGATCTGCTTTTGTGCGCTGTCGATCTGAATGCTGCCTGCGTTAAGCTCCGCCCAGCCCGCGTCGACCTTTTTCTGCGCGTCCTCAATCTGCGCCTCGCCATCGGCGATCTTCTGCTCGTTATCGGCTATCTGCTGTTTCGCCGCTTCAAGCTGTGCTTCGCTGCTTGCGATCTCCGCCTCCGCCTGTGCAACGCCGTCCCTTGCCGCCTGCATTGCCGCACGCGCAAATTCCAGTATTTGTTTATCTGTATCGGGATCCTGCTCCAATCGCTGAACCTCTTCTTCGGCTCTTCTGAGCATCTCCTTTGCCTCGTCGAGAGCCCTTTTTCCATCTGCAAGCTGCTGTTCGCCGTCTTCAACTTCTTTCCTTGCATCCTCAAGCTGTTCCTTGCCCGCGTTCAGCTCCGCTCGGTTTTTGTCGATCTCGCTTTGCGCAGAGTTGAGCTGAGAGCTTCCGTTATACAGATCTCCGCGCGCGGAATCGACCTCCGCCTGTGCCTTATCAAGCTCATTTTTTCCGTCGTCGTATTGTTTTCTTCCCTCATCAAGCTCTTTCTTTGCCTCGTCTATCTGTTCCTTTGCTTCGTCGAGAGCTTTCTTTCCGTCGGCAAGCTGCCGCTCTCCGTCCTCGATCTCTTTTTTCGCGTCATCAAGCTGTTTCTTTGCGTCCTCGAGAAGTGGCTTGTTTTTCTCAAGCTCGCGCTTCCCGTCCTCGATCTCCTGCCACGCGCCGGCAAGTTCCTTCTCCGCATCGGCGAGCTGAACTTCTCCGTCCGCTATTTCCTCACCCGCGTCGTCAAGTTCTTTTTCGCCGTCCTCTATCTGCCTTTTTGCGTCGTCAAGCTGTTTTCTCGCGTCATCAAGCTCACGCTGACCGTCCTCCTTTGCCTCGGCAAGCTCCCTTTCACCCTTGTCTATTTCTGCCTGCGCGTCGCTGATAACCTCCTCGTAACGGATAACGCTCCGCTTTTTTCCGAGCTGCTCAAGCTTATCGGATATCTCGTCGCGCAGTGTAATGTATTCATTGGAATAGCTCTGCATTTTATGCAGCCTATCGGACTTTATATATATCTCGGTATAAACGTCCTGAGTGAAATGCTCCGCCGGAACGATCATAAACGCGTCAATTGCGCCGTCGCCTATATTGGTGCTGCCGCGCTGAGTTTTGGAAATATACATCGGGGTGTTGTATATACCAACGATCTTGTATTCGGTTCGTTTCAGCGGGAATTCCTCCGCGCTCGTGAGATCCTCAAGCGTTACCGTATCGCCTACATTTATTCCATTGCCGAGAATATTGTAGCTTACGATGCATTCGTCGTCCGCCGTCGGCGCGCTGCCTTCAAAAATATCTACCATATTGATCTCGTCGGAAGTTTTTGAATATACGCGCGTCAGATACTCATGCTCGTTATCGTGCATAGCAAGATCGGTATATTTAGAGGTGTACACTCCGTCAATGCCGTCTATTTCCGCGATAGCTTCTGCGTCGTCGTCCGTCAGTCCGAACGTCGACAGCACACGGAGATCGAACAGGTTATGCCCGTCATAATAATCATCCGCAGAGACCTTCATTATATCGCATGTCGCACGGACGCCGCTGAAAAATCCGACTCCGATAGCGCAAATCAGAAAAATCGACAGAAAGCGATTCCTCGACTTGGATATCTCGCGTATCGTGTTCTTATTTATCGCCTTCATTTTTCCTCCATTACCATTCGATATCCTCTACGGGAGTGGGATTGTCGTTAAGCGTCATTTCGGCGACCTTGCTGTTTTTAATCTTTATTACTCTGTCCGCCATTGGAGTTATCGCAGCGTTATGCGTTACCATTATAACGGTCATACCCTCTGTGCGGCAGGTGTCCTGCAATAACTTCAGGATCATCTTGCCCGTGTTGTAATCGAGTGCGCCTGTAGGCTCGTCGCAAAGCAGCAGCTTGGGCTTTTTCGATAAAGCTCTCGCGATAGAGACACGCTGCTGCTCGCCGCCCGAAAGCTGCGCGGGAAAGTTATTTATGCGTTCGCCAAGTCCGACCTTCGCGAGTATCTCCTCGGCGGGAATGTAATCCTTCTTTGTCTGCGCCGCAATCTCGACGTTCTCTTTCGCTGTTAAATTCGGCAGCAGATTATAAAATTGAAAGATAAACCCTATATCGAAACGGCGGTATAGCGTCAGCTGCTTGCGGTTGTACCCGTCAACTCTCGCGCCGTCGACGGAAATTATGCCCTCGTCGCAGGTGTCCATACCGCCAAGCATATTAAGCACGGTCGTTTTTCCCGAGCCCGACGGTCCGACGATAACGCACAGCTCGCCCTTTTCAATATCAAACGTCATTCCGTCGGCGGCGTTTATCGTTACCTCTCCGACATGATAACGCTTGTAAACATCTTTTAAGATCACAAATGCCATACTATCCCTCCGCTGATTTATTTATGCGCTCTATAATAATCCCGATATTTTCTTCTATCGGCTTTGTACCGTCGATCCGTATCACGGGAATTTTTACCGTTCCTATCCACTTTTCAACAGTATCCTCCGAACGCGATCTTACAAGCTCAAAAAAGCTCTCTTCCCGTTTGTAAAGATCGCCGCCCTCCAGCATTCGTTTTCCGAACTTTCCGAAGGAGCGGTTTATTACCCTTTGCAGCCGAATATCCCTCGGCACTTCGATAAGTACCGCGTACTGAAAAAATGAACAAGCGGTCTCCCCGTAATCTCCTTTTACCGAAGCGAAAACAAAATTATTATACGTCCGTATTCTCTCTAACAGCAGCCTTTCGACTTCCTCCCGCGTGCGCTGCGACGCGTAAATATAGTCGGGATCGGTCTTGGGAAAATACAAGTCCTCATTGTCAATAAAATGATAACCCAGTTTATCCGCCAGCGCTTTTCCGAGCGTGCTCTTTCCAACGCCGTTCAAACCGCATACAATGATACCCAGCAATGTGTCCTCCAATACTATACGGAAACGGCACCGCACGGCTGTACGGTGCCGAATAAGTTATTTCAGCTACTTACTTATTATTATTTTACATTTTCACACCGAAAATTATGTGTTACTTTGTTGAATAATGAGTGAAAATAAGATTATCCGCCGATCTTGTCCTTGCCGCCCATATACGGACGAAGAACCTCTGGAATATTTACCGTACCGTCAGCGTTGAGGTTGTTTTCGAGGAATGCGATAAGCATTCTCGGCGGCGCTACTACGGTATTGTTAAGGGTATGCGCAAAATACTTTCCGTCTTTGCCATTGACGCGTATCTTCAGACGGCGAGCCTGCGCGTCACCGAGATTGGAGCACGACCCTACCTCGAAGTACTTCTTCTGACGCGGCGACCATGCCTCAACGTCATAGCTCTTGACCTTCAGATCCGCCAAGTCACCCGAGCAGCACTCGATGGTGCGCACAGGGATATCCATGCTGCGGAACAGGTCAACGGTGTTTTGCCACAGCTTTTCAAACCACATCGGCGACTCTTCGGGTTTGCAGACTACGATCATCTCCTGCTTTTCAAACTGGTGAATTCTGTACACACCGCGCTCCTCTATACCATGAGCTCCCTTTTCCTTGCGGAAACAGGGAGAATAGCTCGTGAGCGTTTTCGGAAGTGTATCTTCATCTATAATAGTATCTATGAATTTACCAATCATAGAGTGCTCAGAAGTACCTATTAGATATAAGTCCTCACCCTCGATCTTGTACATCATAGCGTCCATTTCCGCAAAGCTCATAACGCCCGTAACGACGTTGGAGCGGATCATAAACGGAGGAACACAGTAGGTGAAACCTCTGTCGATCATAAAGTCGCGCGCATACGAGATTACGGCGGAGTGCAGACGCGCGATATCACCCATAAGGTAATAGAAACCGTTTCCCGCTACCTTACGAGCGGAATCGAGATCGATACCGTTCAGTTTTTCCATTATCTCGCTATGATACGGAACTTCAAAATCAGGAACTGCAGGCTCACCGTAACGCTTAATCTCCACGTTTTCGCTGTCATCCTTACCGATAGGAACGGACGGATCAATGATATTCGGAATGGTCATCATTATCTTGTTGATCTTTTCATCAATAATCGGCTCTTGCTTTTCCAGCTCCGCAAGCTCCTTCGCGAACTCCGCTACCTGAGCCTTAGCCTTTTCCGCATCGTCCTTCTGACCGTTCGCCATAAACTTGCCTATCTCCTTGGAGATGCGATTCTTGTCCGCGCGGAGAGCTTCGGCACGCTGCAATGTCTTGCGGCGCTCAAGGTCAAGACCGATGACCTCGTCGACCAATGGAAGCTTGCTGTCCTGAAACTTTTTCTTGATGTTCTCCTTTACCGCGTCAGGATTTTCCCTTAAGAATTTTATATCTATCATGATTTTTTATCTCCTGTCAATTTAATCAATTTTCCTGAAAATGCTTGAGTATTCCCTCAAGCTGATCTTTATCGCCAAAGCTTATTTGCAAAACGTTTCCGCTCTTTCCCTCGGATATCTTGACCTTAGTGCCGAGCTGCTCCGCAAGGCTTACCTCTACCTCGGTGTAGTATGTCATACGAGGCTTTATCTCACGGGACTTGTTCTCGTATTCTTCCCGAAGCCGTTCTGTCTCGCGTTTTGCAATAGCCTCGACTTGACGCACGGATAGCTCACCCTCGGCTGTCTTATGCGCAAGCTCAATCATAAGCGCCTCGTCCTTGATCTTTTTCAACGCCTTGCAGTGACCCGCCGACAGGCTGCCGTTACGTAAAAGCTCCTGCACTCCATTCGGCATCACCAGCAGTCCCAGACTGTTCGCGATAGAAGAACGCGCCTTCCCAAGCGCTTTTGCAAGTCTGTCCTGCGTCATATCGTACTTGTCGATAAGCTCCTTGTAACCAAGCGCTTCTTCAATAGGATTAAGGTTTTCGCGCTGCAAATTTTCAATCATCGCGATTTGCATTGCCTGTTCCTCTGTGATATCGTCGCGAACGATAACGGGTATCTCACTCAGCCCCGCCATTTTCGCGGCCCTCCAACGGCGCTCTCCCGCAATTATCTGATAACTTCCGTCCGACTGTGATCTTACGATAAGCGGCTGCAAAACGCCATGTTCTGTTATCGACTCTGCAAGCTGTTTAAGGCTTTCATTGTCAAAATTCTTTCGCGGCTGATCCTTATTCGGCTCAATCTCACTTAACCTAAGCGTTGTTCCGTTCTCGCCGCTCTCAACGCTGTTGTCGAAGAACAGATCGTTAAAGCTGCTTTCAGTTTTTCTTGGCATTTACCTTCTCCATTTCACGACATTTTGTTAAAACTTCCTTTGACAATTTCGCGTATGTATCCGCACCCTTAGAACCTTTATCAAAAAAGATAACGGGCTCGCCATGGCTCTGTGCCTCGGAAATACGGACGTTTCTCGGAATCTCCGTCTTGAATATCGCTTTCTTATCAAATGCGCTCTTAATATCGTTTTTGATCTCATTTGCCGAAAGCAGACGCTTGTCCACCATTGTAAACACAATACCCATTATTGTCAGATCGCGGTTGAACTTCTGCTTGACATTTTTAATGGTATACATAAGCTGCGCCAAGCCCTCTCGCGCGAAATGCTCGCAAACCATTGGCACGATAATCGTATCGCACGCCACCAACGTATTCACCGCCAGCACGCCAAGCGATGGCAGACTGTCGATAATAATAATGTCATAGTCCTCACGAATTTGAAGAACAGCTTTTCTCAATTGCAAATTCTTCTGCTCCATATTTGTCAGCGCAGGCTCCGCGTCGCTGAGCTTAGGATTTGCGGGCATTATCGAAATATTCTTGTAACGCGTCGTGATTATTGCCTCCGCAGGACGACAGTTTCCCGTAACTACGTCGTATGTAGTGTAGTCAAGCGTTTTCTTTTTTATTCCGAAACCTGTTGTCGAGTTACCCTGAGGGTCAAAGTCGATAAGCAGGACCTTTTTCCCAAGTGTTCCGAGACCTGCCGCGATATTAACAGCTGTGGTTGTTTTACCAACGCCGCCCTTCTGGTTTACAACTCCAATTACGATTCCCAAGGTTTTTCCCCCTTTTTTACAATAATTATTTACTTATTTATTATAACATACTTATCGACAAAAGAAAAGCCCTTTTTACAAAATTGTTCCACGTGGAACAATTTTTCGGCGAATTGACCGAAAAAATGTTCCACGTGGAACAATATAATATTCAATCTCAACGGTATCGGTATACGGCGTTACATTATTATAAATTATATGTTTATAGGAAATTTGATTGTATACTCGTAGTACCTCTCCGATTTTTCCGTTGACAACTCACATGGTATTTTATCGTCTTTAATTCGTTTAAGCAGCGCGTTCAGAGAATTCATGTACAGCCTAGGCGGTGCGGTTATCGGCAGTCTTTTCCGCTGCTTTTTTTCATGCTTTGGCACTCCGTTTAATACTTGATTAACCAATTCCTCCGTCTGCGAAAGATTAAGGCTCTTAGTGATCACCTTTTCAATTGCGCCCAATCTAAGCTCAACATTCTCAATACGAACTAAAGCCCGCGCCTGCCGTTCGTTAAGATTACCCATAATCAGCATCCTTCGTTCAGTATCGGAGAATTTTAAAAGCCGCAGCTTATTCGCAATGGTTGACTGAGCTTTACCGAGTCTTGCCGCGGCACTTTCCTGCGTCAATCCATAGAACGAGATCAGCTTTTCAATAGCCAACGCCTCTTCAAAGTAACTAAGGTCCTTTCGCTGAATATTCTCAATTAGCGCCAACACTGCCGACTGCTCGTCGTCAACCGACATAACGATACACGGCACCTCGTTTAACCCTGCAAGCTTTGCAGCACGCATTCTCCGCTCACCACTGATTATTTCGTAAACCGCACCCTTTTTTCTAACGCATATCGGCTGTATAATACCGTTTTCTTTAATACTTTGCGACAATGATAAAAGCTGCTCTTCGCTGAATTGGCGGCGCGGCTGCGACTTATTCGGAGTAAGCTCGTTCAATTCAAGCATAACCACCTGTCCCGCTATTTTTTCCTTTTGTTTAAAAAATCCTGTCATAATTTCTACCTCCTGTACAAACATTGTAGCACAGACGGGAAATTATTTCCACAAAAACTTTTCGCATTTCCCGACACCAATCAACCCCGCGCAACAGAAAAAGCCTCATCATAGAGGCTTTTTTGTGATATTAGCATAACTGCGCGGATATTTTGTCGGAGTTTGCGATATTTTTTTTATGATAGCAAGCCTCCTGCCGTCACCGTTCGGAAGCATATAATCAAGAGACCTATCAAGCCTTCCGCCAAGCTGCTTGATTGCATTATGGGCAGCGTTAACATTCTCGTTCACGGATTTCAAGGCGATAAACTCACCGCCAACCTTAACAAACGGCAAACAAAGCTCCGTTAAAACAGGCAGCGCCGCAACGGCTCTCGCGGTCGCTAAATCGTACCTTTCACGCCGCTTTCGTCCAAGCTCTTCCCCACGCGCATGAATTACCTCTGCACTTGCGCCGATCTTCCCAATCGCAAGCTCCAAATAAGTACATCTCTTTCCAAGACTGTCACAAAGCGTTGCTTTCAAATCGGGACGAACGATCAGCAAAGGCAGCGCCGGAAATCCCGCACCCGTTCCAACGTCAATAAAGCTCGCTCCCTCAGCAATACCTATCATTACAAACGGCAGAACACTGTCAATAAAATGTTTCATCACAACGTCCTCAAACTCGGTTATAGATGTTAAATTCACGTTCTTGTTATACTCAGCCATAAATTCGAACAATATACAAAACTGCTCCGCCTGCCGCTCCGTTATTGAAATATCGGCAGCCGCAAACATCTCAAATATTTTCGCCGTCATTACGCTCTCCCTTCCCCGCAAGCCAAATCAGCAGTACCTGAACGTCCGCGGGATTGACCCCCGAAATACGTCCGGCTTGTCCAACATTCAGCGGCTTGTGCTTGTTCAGTTTCTCCTGTGCCTCAAGCCGCAATCCCTTTATAGTCTTGTAGTCAACATTGATCGGCAGCTTTTTTTCCTCCAAGCGCCTCATTTTATTAATCTGTTCTACTTGAATTTTAATGTAACCCGAGTATTTCATCTCAATCTCCAACTTATTGATAAGTGAAAATTTCAGCTTAGGACGATCGGGATCAAACTTCGCAAAGTCCAAATATTTCAACTGCGGACGTTTCAACAGCTCATAAAGCCGTATTCCCGCGGTAATGGGCGACGTTCCCTTCGCAGTCAGCAGTAAGTTTACATCCTCAGTAGGATGAATTGTAACGAGCTTTATTCTCTCCAGCTCGTCCTCGACTGCCTTGCAATCCGACTTAAACCGTTCAAAACGCTCGTTGGAGATCAACCCTACATCATGACCCGTCGGCAGCAGCCTTTCCGGAGCATTATCCTGCCGCAATATAAGACGGTACTCGCTCCGCGAGGTCATCATCCGATACGGCTCGGAACAGCCCTTAGTCACCAGATCATCAATAAGCGTACCGATATAGCTTGTCGCACGGTCAAGAATTATCGGCTCTTTGCCCATGATCTTCCGCGCGGCATTTATTCCGGCAACAATTCCCTGTGCAGCCGCCTCCTCATAACCCGAGGTGCAGTTGAATTGCCCCGCGCCGTACAATCCAGATATTTTCTTGAACTCCAACGTAGGCAACAATTCCAAAGGATCGCAGCAGTCATACTCGATAGCATACGCCGGACGCATTATCTCGACATTCTCCAGTCCTTTTATCGTTCGAAGAAATTTGACCTGAACATCCTCAGGCAAACTTGAGCTCATTCCTTGTAAATAATATTCATCGGTATCCAGACCCATTGGCTCGACAAAAAGCTGATGCCGCTCCTTATCCTTAAACCGCACGATTTTATCCTCAATACTCGGACAATACCGAGGACCCACTCCTTCAATTCTTCCCGAATACAACGGTGAACGGTCAAGATTATTAAGAATAACACGGTGAGTTTCCGCGTTGGTGTATGTGACATAGCATTCCGCGACATTACGCATTTCGCAAGTATTGTCGAACGCAAACGGCATAATATCCGCGTCGCCATCCTGCTTTTCCATTACGGAAAAATCAATTGAACGCCTATGAACGCGCGCGGGGGTACCCGTCTTAAACCGACGCATAGAGATCCCAAGTGCATTCAAACATTCGGTAAGCTCCGTACTCGGGAGCACATTATCGGGACCCGCCGCATAATTCAGCTCCCCAATATGTATCTTTCCGTTAAGATACGTACCCGTAGTGATTATTGCCGCCTTACACGGATAAACCGCGCCGAGCTTAGTCCGCACGGAAATAATTTTCCCGTCCTCAACGTCAACCGCCGTTACCTCGGCTTGTTTAATAAACAAATTCGGTGTGTTCTCCAATGTCTGCTTCATATAAGAGTGATATTTAACGCGGTCACTCTGAACCCGCAGACTGTGAACAGCGGGACCTTTTCCCCTGTTCAGTATGCGCGACTGTATAAACGTAGCGTCCGCCGCCCTGCCCATCTCGCCGCCAAGCGCGTCAATCTCACAAACGATCTGCCCCTTAGCCGAGCCGCCGATACAAGGATTGCACGGCATATTCGCAATACAGTCAAGCGACAGCGTAAATACAGCGGTTTTCAATCCAAGCCGAGCCGCCGCCAGAGCAGCCTCACACCCCGCATGACCTGCGCCGATAACGCAAACATCATATTTTTCAAGTGTATAATTCATTAATGATCCTTTCAATCATTCAAAAATGTTCCACGTGGAACATTTTCAAAACCGCAAAAATTTTTCCCGAACCACAGCTCGGGAAAAAAATTAAAATCATTCCTCGGTATCATTGGAGATATCCTCGTCTCCGTCTCCGATATCGTCATCATCAACAGGCTCGTCATCGGGAATAACCTCAGCAGCCTCCTCCTTGAGTGAAGCCTCTACCTCCTCCTCGGAAACAGCCTCTACCTCCTCGGTCTTTTCCTCATCGTCATGCTGAGTACGCGAGAATGTTACAACTCTGTCCTCCGAACCGAGCCGCATTACGCGAACGCCAGAAGCGGTACGACCCATAACGCGCAGATCGTTAGCGCGAATACGGATAATTACTCCGTCCGCGCTTATCAGAATAACGTCGTCGTCGGGACCGAGCGTACGGATACCGACAATATAACCCTTCTCGTCGCTTACGGGATAATTCTTCAGACCCATACCGCCTCGACGCTGCAAACGATAGCTTGCCGCAGCGCACCGTCTGCCCATTCCGCGCTCGGTAACAGTAAGGATAGTCGCATTTTCGTCAAATATCTTAGTCGCTCCGACGATATAGTCATTGCCGCGGAACTTGATAGCCCGAACTCCGCGCGCTGTTCTTCCCATTACACGGATATCGCTCTCATTAAAACGTATAGCTGCGCCGTTCCGAGTAGCCGCCATAACAGTACAGTCTCCCTCGGTAAGAAATCCTCCCGCGATCTCGTCACCGTCAACAAGCGTAATAGCGCGAAGTCCTCCCTTGCGTATATTCTTAAACTCGGAGAGCTTTGTACGCTTTACAAGTCCATTCTTGGTAAGGCAGATAAAGTACTTGTTCTCGGCGAAATCAATGGTCGTCATCATAGCCGCGACCTTTTCCTCCTCGGACAACTGCAGGAGATTTACGATATTCATTCCGCGCGACTGCTTACTGCCCTCGGGTATCTGATAGCATTTCAAACGGAACATATTACCCTTGTTGGTAATAAACAAAATATTTTCATGCGAGCTTGCAATAAACATACTGTCCACAAAATCCTCATCGCGCTGTTTCATTCCGGAAACGCCGCGTCCTCCGCGCTTCTGGATATTGTAGACCTCGGCAGGCTGGCGCTTGATGTAGCCCATATTCGTGAACGTTACAACACAATCCTCCTCGGGGATAAGATCTTCAATATCGACCTCTCCGCTTACGGGCTCGATAGCCGTGCGGCGCTCATCACCAAAACGCTTTTTCACTGCCGACAATTCCTCACCAATAAGGTTTAGCAGTTTGCTTCTGTCAGCTAACAACTCCTCCATAGACTTGATAAGCTCACGCTTCTCCATAAGCTCGTCGAGTACTTTACTCTTTTCCGTACCTGTCAGCGCACCCAGCGTCATCTTAACGATAGCGTCCGCCTGAACCTCGGTAAGAGAATAAGTAGCCACAGGAAATATTCCCGTCTGTGAAACGTCAACATCCTTAAAACGCTCAATAAGACGCTCCTTACCCTCGGAGGGATTTTTACTTGATCGCAGTATAGCAATAACCTCATCAATAAAATCAATAGCGATCATCATACCCTCAAGAATATGCTCGCGTTCCTTAGCCTTGTCAAGATCGTACTGCGTACGGCGCGTAACAACATCTATCTGGTGATCGAGATAGTATTTCAGCATCTCCATTAACGTCAGCGTTTTTGGCTGTCCGTCAACAAGTGCTATCATAATAACGCCCACAGTATCCTGCAATTGAGTATAGGTAAACAGCTTGTTCAGCACGACGTTCGCGTTCGCGTCGCGCTTAAGCTCCACAACAATACGCATACCGTTTCTGTCGGATTCATCACGGACAAAAGAAATACCATCAATACGCTTGTCACGAATAAGATCACCGATATTTGCAAGCATACGCGCTTTGTTAACCATATACGGTATCTCGCTGACAATAATGCGAGTATGATTGTTTTCCTCAACTATCTCGGTACGTCCGCGCAAGATTATCTTACCGCGTCCAGTATAGTATGCCGAGCGAATTCCGCTGTAACCCATGATAATGCCGCCCGTCGGGAAATCGGGACCTTTAATGCAGCCCATGATCTCCTCAATAGTTACCTCGGGATTATCTATCATTAGCAGCAGCGCGTCAATGACCTCGTTCAGGTTATGCGGCGGTATATTTGTAGCCATACCCACAGCGATACCGTTCGAGCCGTTCACCAGCAAATTCGGAAAACGCGACGGCAACACCGTAGGTTCAAGCAACTTATCGTCATAGTTTGTCTGGAAGTCAACGACTTTTTTATTGATATCCGAGGTCATTTCGTTGGCAATTCTCGCAAGCCTGGCCTCGGTATAACGGTAAGCCGCAGGCGGGTCGCCGTCGATTGAACCGAAGTTTCCATGACCGTCTATCAGCGGATAACGCATAGAAAACGTCTGTGCCAGACGGACAAGCGCGTCATAAACCGAAGCGTCACCGTGAGGATGATATTTACCGAGCACCTCTCCGACAGTATAAGCGCACTTTCGGAACGGCTTGTCAGAAGTATTTCCCGCTTCGTTCATCGTGTAGATGATACGGCGGTGGACAGGCTTAAATCCATCGCGAACATCGGGCAGTGCTCTCGAAGTAATAACCGCCATCGAATATTCGATAAACGACTTCTTCATCGTATCTTCCAAGCCAATATTATGGAGCTTTTCCAAACTAAAATCTATATCCATTTATCCTCCGTTATTAAACTTTTTACACCTTTACACGTCGTCACTCTCTAATTTCTTAAAGAGAAAGTCCCTTACGGTATCCTCCTGATCCTTAGAAAGACACCGTTTTGGAAAGCAATATATCTGCCGCCGATTAAATATCAGCAAAAGCGAATCATCGTTTTCATCAAAATTAAGCAGATCATCGCCGAATTTGAAAATCGTTTTCAACGGAGTAATTATCTCCTCGTCCGCATCGTCGTCGATCTTGACATTGACCTCATTTTCTTTCGGCTTGATGATAGTCTCCAGCTCGATCTTCTCGGGATATATCGTACAGCAATACTCCTCGGGATTCATATCCTTAAGCGCGTTAAGTATTTTCTTGCGTGTACGGGACTTATCCGTTAAACAGTAAAACAGCCCCAGCGCACAGAATACCAGCGCGAAATACAGTGGAACATTTGAAGGATTAAGAACGATTCCCCCTATGACTGCAATCGACAAAAGCGAATATGCCGCTATCGACAGCTTTCCTTTTTTCGTTGCGAAATGCTGTTGAAATGTTTTCATTGCACTGTCCGTCTCGTCAAGGGTATTGTCGTAGCTAAAGCTGATCAACGGCTCACCCTTTTTTACCTGCTGCTCTTTATTAAGATCGGGTAATAAACTGCTTGAAATAAAGACCACCCCTTAAATATCAAGATTTTCGGCAAGCTTAGCGTTTGCCTCTATAAACTCACGTCGCGGCTCAACCTTGTCACCCATAAGAATTGTAAGGATTTCGTCAGCCTTAGCCGCGTCCTCAACGGAGACCTTGAGCATCGTTCGGGTCTCGGGATTCATAGTTGTTTCCCAAAGCTGAATAGGATCCATCTCACCAAGACCTTTGTAACGCTGAACATCTGTCTTTCCGCCGTCTCCGCCAAGCTCTGCGATATATGCGTCGCGCTCCTCGTCCGAAAACGCATAGCGAACCTGTTTTCCTCTCGCGACCTTAAAAAGCGGCGGCTGCGCGATATACACGTGACCATGCTCCAATAGCGGTCTCATAAAACGGAAGAAGAACGTAAGCATAAGCGTGCGGATATGCAGACCGTCAACGTCGGCATCAGCCATTATTATAACACGTCCGTAACGCAGCTTTGTTATATCAAATTCGTCCGCGATACCCGTACCCAGAGCCTTAACGACGGGAAGTAATTTCTCGTTGTTATAGACCTTGTCAACGCGAGCTTTTTCAACGTTCAGCATTTTGCCCCAAAGTGCAAGAATTGCCTGAAAACGTCTGTCGCGACCCTCCTTAGCCGAACCGCCCGCCGAGTCTCCCTCGACGATATATATCTCGGTATGAGTGGGATCGCTCTCTGAGCAGTCCGCAAGCTTACCGGGAAGTCCGTTGCTGTCCATTATGGACTTTCGCTTTGCTTCCATGGCTTTTTTAGCCGCGTCGCGCGCTGCCTGCGAATTTGCCGCCTTGTTGACGATTATCTGCGCGGACTCGGGGTGTTCCTCAAAATAGTAGGTCAGCTGCTCGGTCGCGATCTTATAGACTGCGGGCTGAACCTCGGGATTTCCAAGCTTGCCTTTAGTCTGTCCCTCAAACTCGCACTCGGGAAGCTTGACGGAAATAATCGCGTTGATAGCCTCGCGGATAGCCTCGCCGCTGTAACCTGTAAACGGCTTTTCCTCCTCACCCTTTTTAGAGGGCTTTTTCTTTGCCTTGGACTTGTCGTTTTCCTTATATATCTTGGCAAAGTCGTTTACTACCTTGCTTAACGCGCGCTTAAATCCCAGCTCGTGCATACCGCCCTCGCCGGTGTGGATATCGTTGGCGAACGAACGGAAAACCTCGCTGTTGAAGTCGGTGGTATACTGAAACGCGACCTCGACAAGAATACCGTCAACCGTACCGTTAAGGTAAATTATATCGGGGTGCAGAACCTCCGCTCCGCGCTTTTTGTTGAGCCACTCGATATATGAGCGTATTCCGCCCTCGTATTGCATGGTTTCCTCAACGATATTGTTTTCGTCACGGAGGTCGTGCAGGGTAATTTTCAGTCCGCCGTTCAGAAACGCCTTTTCGCGCATACGCTCGTTCAGCGTCTCATAGCTGAACACGATTGAATGGAATATCTCGCCGTCGGGCTTGAACGTTACCTGCGTACCCGTATGGTCGGTATCGCGGACGATCTTTATCGGTTCGGAATATTCGCCGCGGTCAAAGTGCTGAAAATGTACGTTTTTGCCGTCATGTATCTCGACCTCCAGCCACTCGGAAAGCGCGTTGACAACGGACGCGCCCACACCGTGCAGACCGCCCGAGACCTTATATCCGCCGCCGCCGAACTTACCGCCCGCGTGCAGCACGGTAAATACGAGCGTAGCCGCGGAGATACCCTCGGCGTGATTTATGCCTGTCGGAATACCTCGTCCGTTATCTATAACACGAATAACATTATCGGGAAGTATCGAAACGTCGATCTCGGTGCAGTACCCCGCCAGAGCCTCGTCGACCGCGTTGTCGACGATCTCGTAAACAAGGTGATGCAGACCGCTCTCACCCGTCGAGCCTATATACATACCCGGGCGCTTACGGACGGGCTCAAGCCCCTTCAACGCAACTATATCGTCCGCGCCGTAATTATCCAATACCTTTTCATCTTCTGCCATAAATAACTCCTTATCTCAAATCACCTATATTATATATAGTATACCACAAATCGGCATAAATTTCAAGCATTTTAAGGCTTTTTAGGAACTTTTTTCAATAAATAAAGCGTTTATTAACGCCAAATTATCCCAAAAAATCGCATTGTTTTTTAGTTATATATACAATTAGTAATTAAAAAACTCTTGACATAATGGTAAAAAAAATATATAATATAATTAAGAACGGTTTTTTTGCAAAAGGAGGTTCATTATGACTGAAAGAGAAAGACAAGATACTAAAATGGCAACTATCTATGAATTGAGATTGATATTCACAAACGGCGAAAAAAAGAACTACACGACGGAAGAAATAGTGGAACTGCTCGACAAACTCGCGCTTGCAAAGGAGCAGGAAACATAATAATTTTTCAAGCCCCGCAGGGGGCTTGTTTTTTTACTTGACTTTTGGTGTCCAAATATGCTATAATTATGATAATCAAAAGTGAGGTGACATAATGAGCCCAAAAGCAGGAAGACCGACAGATAATCCAAAACCATATAGGGTTTATGCACGTCTTGATGAAAAGTGCAAGAATATTCTTGATAAATATTGCAAACAAGAAAATGTACCTCAAATGGAAGCTATAAGAAGAGCTATAAAAAAGCTTGAAGCAGATTTAAAAAATTATTGATTTTTCAAGTACCTTGTATAACTACAAGGTGCTTTTTTATATAAAAATATATTTAAAAAAGCCTTGACTTTTAACATTCATTATGTTATAATAATTTTGGCGTTCAAAATAGAAAACTATTAGCTTTTGTATGGCATATATGCTATAATTTACGTAGAACATAAGTGAGGTGATTAAATGAGTCCGAAAATAGGCAGACCAACCGATAATCCTAAAACACACAAGCTTAGTATGCGTCTTGACGATAAATGCAAAGAAATACTTGATAAGTACTGCGAGCAGGAAAAAGTCACGCAGACAGACGCCGTAAGACAAGCGATTATGTTGTTGGAAAAACACTTAAAACAAAAATAAACCGTTGCCACCTCTCAATAAAAGCAACGGTTTATCATCAAAAACAGGAAACCCTGTTCAAAAATATTATACTATGAAAATGGGTTTCTTGTCAAGTACATTTGAAAGGAAATCTTAATTATGGAAATTTGGCGGAATATCTACGGGCAATATTGCGAGGGTAATTTAAACATAAAGCCTCACGATCCCTCCGCGCATGAATACTATAAAACATCTGAGATAGAAAAAAATTATAATATGACTGAAGAACAGATAGAGGAGTTTGAAAATTTTATTTCCAACATAATAATCGACGCGGAAAAACGCGGCTTTTATGCGGGAATGAAGATCACCCTGCGGCTGATATCGGCACTCCATAAAATTTTGTGTAAAAGCAAATCCGGTCAGGCAAAAGGTGGCTT
>ERZ778496.856-NODE-856-length-25246-cov-5.612560_pt1 | contig 25246 bp, 22 predicted proteins | sample MGYA00433099_ERZ778496 | MGnify/ENA primary metagenome ERZ778496 (study PRJEB29527, sample SAMN07138962) | mouse gut metagenome | material: feces | host: mouse | place: China:Nanjing | collected 2016-01-25 ...
TCCAGTTGATTATATATGATAGTTTGGATTTTATACTTGTTTGGATAACGAAGCTTATCCAAACGTTTGGATAAACTGCGAAATTCCTTTTTCAAAGGCTCTTATCCACCCAAGCATATAACCCACATTTCCAATGGCAACGCCCGATGTAATGTCTTTGAAGGCTTCATCGACTTTCTCTCAGCGGAACGACTCGGATATAATGACGGCACTGATACAATCGTGCTTAACTCCGTATCAAATCTGAATAAGGCCATTGCGCCACTGAGAGAATACAGCGTGGTGAGTTGCTATCTCGACAACGACAATGCCGGACGATCCGCACTCGTCAAGTTGCAGCAGGAGTTAGGCGATAAGGTAATGGACAAGTCCGCACTTTACCCCAATAACAAGGATCTGAACGACTTCTTGTGTCAACGAGAGCAGTGCCAAACCAAAGGTTTGAGCAATGCCGAGTGCAGCCAAGAACGGCGCGAAGCGCACCATCTTATGTCGCTCTATCCCAAACAGACAACAAAATCAAAACTCAAACTCTGATGAAAACAATCCTCAATAGAATCGGCGCAATCCGCGTCACTCCCGCCCGGTTCTTCTGTTTCTGGGCAGTCCTCTTCGCTCTCGTGTTCTCCCTCACCTCATGTTCTGACGACCTCGATGTGCAGCAGTCATATCCATTCACCGTGGAAGTCATGCCATACGCCGACAAAATCGCCAATGGCGAAACAGTCGAACTGCGTATGACCATCGTCCCCGAAGGAAATTACACCAACACCCTCTACACAATCCGATACTTCCAGTATGAGGGGAAAGGTACACTGAAACTTGTCGATGGCCCGACACTCGTCAACAATGACCGCGTCCTAATCGAATCCAAACAATTCCGACTCAACTACACCGCCCGAAGCACAGGCTCACACGAACTTCTGGTCACGGTAGAGGATAATTATGGGACCCACTGGGAACAAACATTTGAGTTCAATAACAACGACAGCGACGACAACGGCGGCACAGGAAGTCTGGTTGTGACTCCTATCAATCCCGGAACACTAACACCCATCGGCAAATGAAGAAACTTCTGATACTCTTTGTGGCATTGTTCTCCCTCGTGGGAACAATGCCCGGCAACGCCGCCTCACAGCGAACTGCCCCCACAAGGGAGCATAAAACAAAAAGAAGCATAATGGAATTGCCGCTCTTTGAGCGCGCAGTTTTAATAATCAAGAAGTTTGAAACACTCCATAAGCCGAAGCATTGGCCTTACGTTGGATATGGACACCAAGTTCAGCCGGGCGAACCCTACCGCCGTGGTTGCCAACTAACCGAAACACAGGCTGACGCACTTCTTCGCAAAGACTATTCCAAATTCTGTGCACTGTATGAGAAATATGGCAAAGACAAATATCTCCTCGCCGCCCTCGCATACAACTGTGGCCCCGGCGTAGTCAACAAATCCAGCGTCCTCCGCCTCCTCAAATCCGGCAACCGCAACATCTTCAAAGCCTACACCTCCCATTGCCATTACAAAGGCAAGAAACACAAAGGTTTGTTAACTCGGAGGCTAACGGAACTTGCCGCCCTTTTTCTCCCTTAATAACAGTCTAATAAGTTGCGTCGAAGGGATGCACTCCATTCGGGGTGTGTCCCTTTGTCGTATCTTATAGACTAAAAAACGATACACTATGGCCTCAATAAAAGTAAAATACCGACCATCAACGATTGCAGACCATGAGGGTGCAATCTACTACCAGATTATCCATGAGAGAAAAGTCCGTCAACTAAACACTGAGTATCATGTAATGCCTGATGAATGGGATGAAAACCGTTCAATGGTAACAACAAAGCAATCCAGCGAAAGGAAATCATTCATTCTCTCAATCCGCGAGAGAATCCGCTGGGATGTAGAGCGACTGACCAAAATTGACAAACGCCTTGATGCAGAAGGATTGTCCTATACCGCCGATGATGTGATTGACGAGTTTCGCAGATATGCAAGCGAATACTCATTGTTCAATTTCATGGAGAGTTTGATTATCAAGTTCAAGCAGCACGGTAAGACAAGAACCTCCGAAACCTATACAGCTGCACTCAACAGTTTTAAGAAGTTCCGAGAAGACGAAGACATCATGCTCGATTGCATGACCTCCGAGATAATGGAAGCATACGAGGCATGGCACAAGCAGCGTGGCAATTCTCCTAACACCATATCCTTTTACACCCGCATTCTTCGGGCGGTCTATCACCGGGCAGTTGAGGATGACATCATCGAGAACCGCAATCCTTTCCGTCATGTCTATACTGGCGTAGATAAGACCATTAAACGCGCATTGCCTCTTCCCTCCATAAAGAAAATAAAGGCATTGGACTTATCACTCTCACCGCCATTAGACTACGCCCGCGATATGTTCCTGATGAGTTTCTATCTTCGTGGTATGAGTTTCATAGATATGGCTTATTTGAAGAAAACAGACCTTAAAAACGGATCAATTGTCTATCGCCGTCGCAAGACCGGACAGCAGCTCACAATCGCATGGGCGCCGGAAATGCAAGCCATCCTCGACAAATATCCCGACAATCCTACGCAATATTTGTTACCCATCATCAAGACAGATGGTATCAACGAGCGATGTGCCTACCGCAACATCGGTTACAACATCAATCACAACTTGAAGAAGATAGCCGACTTGGTCAGAATAAACATCCCCTTGACGATGTACGTTGCTCGCCACTCATGGGCCAGTGCCGCAAAAGCAAAGGGCATCCCCCTCAGCGTAATCAGCGAAGGCATGGGCCACGACAGCGAAGCCACTACCCAAATCTACCTCGCCTCCCTTGACACCTCAGTCGTTGACAAAGCCAATAGTCTAATCCTAAAGTCCCTATAAAACACACGAACGCCTCGGTGCTCCGGCATCGAGGCTATTTTGTTTAGCAAGCATCCAAATCTCTAAACAAGAGATACTTATTCAGTTTGCAAAGTTACGAAAAAATCTGGAAATGAGGACTAAAACCGTTAACCAAATTTATTATGTTTTACAACATATAAAGTCTTTACAGCCACTTTGTTGAGCAAATATCACGAGCGAATATCAGTATCTCCATGATTATCAGCGAGCACTAAAAAATCCCAATCTCTTGTTTAGAGTTACCTACAAACAACCAAATAGACATGACGAAACGAACCATCATATATCAGAGAGTCAAGGACGTTGCCACAAGTTGCGTCCACCCACTCCTCACTGCGTTTAGCAATCATCCAAATCTCTTGGCAAGAGATACTTACCCAAACACAAAGTTACAAAAAATATTTGAAATAGATATAAAATTAAGTCCTAAAATTAGAATTCATCATTATACGAATTCGATTTGTTTAGCGGTTTGCAGAATTTGTCTGCGATAATCCATTGACTGATAGTCTAATATTTTGCATCCAAATCTCTTGCCAAGAGATATGGACTTAAACCAATTATTACACGCAGATGACATACCATACCAAAATATCGCTTCTGATAGCAGCTGTAATCGGCACAATCCTTGCCGGATTATCATTCGTGTCTTGCAAGAGGGACAATGTACCCTATGATAGTGGTCATTTGGCAGAATTCCATATTCTTACGGAAGGTGTTGAAAATACAGACTTACCAAATGATCAGTTGGCACTTTTTGTGGATTATTCTAACTGTATCGCAAAAGGAATGTCCTCACCATTTTATCAGAAGATGGTGTCTCCTCTTACAGCCGCCACTAAAGAATATTGGTCAATCAAGGGTAAAGACATTCAGAAGGAGGATGGAAAAGTTTTTGAATTGCTGAACAATGTTAAAGAAGAAGACTATGCAGCCCTTGACAATGCTATCAATCAGATGGCAGAACGAAATGGAGAGTCTGTAATGCTTACGGATGGAGAGCTTTTTACTCAAACGGCGACCAAGAACAATCCCAATAACCCATATATGCACGCAGCTTTTAAGAAATGGTTGCTTAAAGGACATGACATCCATATCATTGCAGAACCATATCAAGAAGTGTACAAAGGGCAAACATTTAACAAAAAACGCTTTTACATCATCTTTACCGATGACCGAATTGAAGGCAATATTTATAGCCGAATAAGCGAAGTAGTCAATCTGGAAGACTTTCCTCAAATTGACGAGTTTCATCTGAGCGGAAATTACCCATGGGCAGTAACACAAAATGGTGTTACATCCGTTCCCAATGCAGTGCTTGCCGCCGAACTGAAAGGATATGGTCCTATGGAAATTCAGGATTGGCAAGTTGATTGGAAAAACATACTGGATTTCATAATGAATGGAGTGGATGAGCAAGGCAATCCTCTTCCAAATGGGGAAAAACTCATCGGTGGACTTAAAATCAACAAGAACGCTTTTGGTTGCTATCGTATTAAGGATATAGACGTAAAGGTGTATGACATTAACAACGATTATTCCGACATATACAATCGTTTAGAAGCTGAAGAGAAGATTGGTCAAGCTGAAATACAGCCCATAGAGATTCCCAATTTCATCATAGCTGATGCGAAGGAATTCAAGCAACATGGGAATATTGACCTTTATTTTGATATTAACAATTTTGCTCCTGTACTTAGTGGTAAGCCATTCAATTACTTCAAGATTGAAATATCAATTAAAGAACTTGAAAACATACTCGGCAATAGTATCGATATGTTTAATTTCGATTCAATTGTCCAAAGTGGCACGACTAACGAGTCAATATCCGAAAGCTTGAAAAACTGTGTTTTTGACCCGGAGCTGCTAAAGCAATTAAACGGTAAAATACTCTACACTATCTACGTTAAATCTGACAAATACTAAAAAGCAATGAATACCATCATTAGAACACCGCTTCAACTACAGCAAGCACAAGCCGATGCTTGGGTGTACGGGTTAATATTCTGCGGCATAGCACTTGCTTTGGCTATTGCCATTGCCTTCATCATAAATTGGAGAAGCGATCGCCGCGACTTCATCACTCGTCGTATTTGGTTTATCGTAATAGGTCTTGTTATACCAGCAGGATATTGGTTCTATAATATGCAAGCCATTGTTCCGAAAATCTCTAATCCCGGCTTCCAAAGTATGTTTGAAGAGACAAACCTTTACGTTCTTCTTGCCTCCATCGGCATATATTTTGTAGCCGGCATTCTGCTGATGTTCGGTTTCCGCAATACTAAATTAGGATCTATCTTAGGCAAGAAAAAGAACTAAACTATGGCACAACAATTTTTTGTCCTTGGAATAGGTGGCACAGGCATGAGGTGCATTGAAAGTTTGATACATCTTTGTGCTATGGGAATGTTCGATGACACGGATATTCATCTTCTCGCACTCGATACTGATAAAAACAACGGTAATTTCGGACGTCTCAAAGAGTTGAAAGAAGCCTATGTCAACGCTAAAGGACTCAAAGCAGAAAGTCGCGTTGCACATAAAGACACTTTCTTCTCAGCCAACATAAAATATTACGAGTTCTCTCCGGACTACGAAACAAAAAGTACATTCAAAGAGGTCTTCAATTATGGAGACACGCAGTATAATCACCGCGAGGAAACTGATTTAGCAGACCTTGTGCTTGACCGTAATGTTGAAGAGTTTAATCTTCAACATGGTTATCGCGCACAAACCCATCTGGGTTCGATGATGATGTATCAGTCCATAGTAGAGGCTTCAAAATCAAGGCTTCCTAATGGTCTAAAGGATTTCGTCAGCGCACTTATTACGGAAACAACCTCCGGGAAGGCTAAGGTATTTATTCTTGGATCAGTATTTGGTGGTACAGGAGCTTCCTCTATTCCCATTATTCCACAGGCTTTGTCTCGCGCCGCACAAATAATAAGCAATGGTAGTGCGGATATTTTGAAAAATGCCTATTTCGGTTCTACGTTGCTTACAGCATATTTTAATTTTACTCTTCCCACTGCTGGAGAAATAAGCCAGCAGAAGATTATTGCCACAAGTGACAAGTTTGCGCTTAATTCGCAAGTGGCAATGATGTTCTATGACGATGATGCTACTGTTAGAAGCATTTATCAGCGTTTCTATATGATGGGCACTGATGGCTTAAATTGGAACCCCATGCAGACTGAAGATAAAAGCTCCAACAAAACACTTACGGGGGGATCCCAACAAAAGAACGATTCGCATTATATAGAATTGCTTGCTGCAAGCGCAGCTCTTGACTTTTTGAATACTGACGAGGACAAGTTACAGCAAGATAAGGACAACTATAAAACAGAGTATCTTTATCGTGCCGTTGAGGATAATGACAAATTCGATTTTCAAGACTTTGTTGGTAAGGAAAGACAGACAGAATTTGCTAAGAAACTTGGTTGCCTTGTAGCGTTCGCGTTGTTTAACAATGGCGAAGACGATTTCGTAGAGAAGGCCCGCTCCGGAGAAGACAAGGAGGTTGTAGGATTTGAGGAAATCGATCCATCGCAAGTTAAATATCTTAAAGATTACTTCCGGCTATTCTTTGCTCGTATGATTGAAGGAGGGGCTTTGGAAGAAGGATGGCTCCGTCAGCTTCACCGTTCAGCTGGAGGTGGGGATAAATTCCTTCTTAACCCGAAACTATTTGCTCCACAGACTCGGAAGGAACTGATGAAACTTGACTGGAACAAAAACCTCTATCGTAATGAAGGTATTGGCAAAGACAACAAATACTCTACCGGCATGTTTGGAAGTAAGTTCAACAGTTTCAAGAAGTTGTTCCTGCAAGAACTTCATAGTGAAGGAAGTAATGGAATTACAAACCGAGGAGAGCAGTTGTATAAACTTATCTACGATACACTCACAAAACTATATAACTTTAATTGATATAGGATATGTCTAAAGCACTTCTCATCCAGAGTTACACCACTCTGAACACCGGAACACAAGGTGAATGGAATGAGCTGAATATGGCGAATCCCTATATTCAGGGCATCCAGACAGGCGACATTCTCGGCAATGTAAATGCCCAGACTTTGAGTGCACTCATCTCCGGTGTGCCTTCTCCGTGGGCTCGAGCCAAACTATTCAAGTATGCTCTTGATACAATCAACAATCCTAATCCCAATATTGATAATGGAGGACTACTCAATTTCTATGAGATACTTCATGGTGAATGGCGTGGGTTGTTAGCCACAATAGCACTCTATCCCGACCGCATACGATTCTCTGCTCCGGTTCACATGAATATAAAAGGTGATGACTATGGGATAGCCTCCGCTTTTGGCAGGATGCTATTTGATGACAAAGACGTGTGGTCTAACCAACAGGAACTGGCAAAGAATCCTGATGCACAACCTTTTGTGCATCTGATTTACTACCGCAATCAACTTGTCGGTGGAACATCGCCATTAACAGGAGTTTTCACCGGGGTCAACTACTCAGGATTGGGAGATACCGCTTCAGATATCAATTGGTATAGAAATGGTAAATTTGAGGATCCTACTCGCTACCTAACTCCCCAGCAACTACAGAAAGTATTTCTTTTTATTCAGAACTTGAATAAAAATGTTGCACAGTTTGAGACTATGATTAACTCTCAGCGAGGTGGGAAAAAGACAATCAATCTTTCCGGCTTCAAGGGAATGGCTCGTAAGTGGGAGCAGGAACTTACAGACAAGGGTAATGGATTGAAGAAAGTTGGACCTGTCGCACAATACGGTGGTCTTCAAGAACCATTTGCTGGGCTTTTCAAGAGCGATGTGCCGGTGTACCTAAAACCGGATTTCACTTTCACGTATGTGAATGAAGGTGATTATCAGACCATCGGAGATATTCAAGAACTTCTTAGTCGCGATGAATATGTCGTTGGATGGATTGAGCCTAAAGCACAACGTCCAAAACTTTCAGATGCACCTGTTTACTATCTATCGTTTAACGATATTCAGACAGGGGAAACATTCTATTTCAGTGTTCCCTTGTCCGAAATAGGCATAGACATTTTCCAAAATAAGTTTGACACTATTCTCGGATATAGTGGAAATTCCAACACTCGTTTGAGTTGTCATCTTACCGATGCCGGAATGCTCAGTGTATCGTTGGTAGTCGAGATTGATGGAGAAAGTGTTACTCTAAACGACCGCGAGTACAACATTCACTGGGTTCAGAATCAAGGTAAGGTTATCGCTTGGCCAAACTTCGTTTCAGAGAAATGGAACAAGTATTACCTATTCTCAGAATTCACGGATACGGATACAGAACAGTTCTTGCCATTGTATAAGACAAAGGGTGAGATACTTAAAACTATTGATGGTCAGTTCTTGACTTCGCGTTACGAACCCACTCCTGAAGAGGAAAAGCAGGTAGATATTAAGAAACTCGTGACATTCCCAAGTGGACAAAGTGATAATCTACCGAAATATAATATCATCGCTTCCAATAAGCCTATGTGCGGCCTTTATGCAGTTGTTCGTGTTACGGGCAAGACAATGGGAGCAGGATTCTTAATGATGCGTCAGGATGTTGTCAAGGATCTGACATCAGTTGATATGAACTCGCCGGCAGTAGTTGGTGTGGACTTTGGCAGTAATAACACCTGTCTGTTCTACAATGCCAATGACCGTGGTGCAAGGCCAATGGTCTTTGGTAACTACCGCGCCGTTTTGGTAGGACGAGAAAATAACGACAAACGTGCTGTGGCTGAGAATAACGAACTCTTGTTCTTCACAAATTATCCTTCTGAGAACGGACAACTCAAATCTTGGCTTCATGAACACGACTCACGCTATGTTGGCCCCAATCAATCGGAGGAAGTCGCCGGAGGCGTTCCGGTGAACAGACCGAATGTGCGAGTTCAAGAAATGAACGAGTTTGAAATAAAGACTCAGGCAGGTACACTTCATTACAATATGAAGTGGCTTGACAATGACAAAGGTCGTGAAAAGAAAAGAGCTTTCCTCAAATCAATATGGCTTCAAGCCTGTGCTTTCCTTTATACAAACCGTATTCGGCCAGAAGAAATTTTCTGGAGTTTTCCGGGTTCAATGATGCCATCAGACAGAGACGAACTGGAAAGAATCTATGAAGACTTGTGTAAAATTACGCCATTTGGTCGCAAGCCAGAACTTCCGGGTGATTTTATCACGGAAGCGGAGGCTGTTTGCAGTTATGCAATGTCACAGGATTTCGGTTTATCCGGAAACAACATGTTCCTTGGAATAGACGTCGGCGGAAGTACAAGTGATATTTTACTAATCGCAAAGAATCCACAAGACAGCAATAAGCCGTCTCTCTTTAGAGAAAGTTCTGTCCGTCTTGCTGCCGGAGTATTCTTTGATGCAGTCATTAAATCAGAGCAATTCCGTCAAGCCCTTGTTGACTTCCACGAAGGACATAATACAAATGTTCACATAGAAAATATAAAGGATGTTCTTACTCATCCGGATAAAGCACCGTATTTCTTGAACAACATCTTTGACCAGCTCAAAACTCAGGAAGAATATGATGTATTCTACGATTCGCTGGCAGCAAACGCCAAGTTCGTATTCACAATACCGGCTTATGTCTGCGGCTTATTGCTATTCTATTCAGGAATGCTCATTGGTAAGTCAATCAAGGAGAATCGTCTGGGCAATATTGAGAAAGTGGATTTGCTCCCATTTGGTAAAGGTGGTCGCATCTTCCATTGGCTGCGTCATGCAACAAGCACACGAACTACGAATGAGTTCTACAATAACTGTGTAAACACAGGCCTAAAACTTGTAATGCCTGAGAGTAATGTGAAGGTCACATATCGTGAAGAGATTGAGAACGATAACAAGACTGAAGTAGCAAGAGGTCTTTGTGAGCAGAAAGAACTTGCAGTAGTATCAACGCTGTCAGATTCGGATATTTGTGGTGAGACTGGCGTAACATTCCTACGTGATGGGGTTAATATAACCATAGCTCCGGATGAAGAAGTTACAGGAGACCAGTTTGCTGACGATATGAGTAATTTTGATTTCTCAGGTGTTCAAAACTTTGAGAAATATATGGATTTATTCATTGATTTTGTAAGCAAGCGGACTAATCTCTATAAGAAGGCTGACGAGCAACTTCGTGATGAACTCGATGATCTTCCCAACAGGATTATACCTTTCTGTACAAGTGATCAGGAATACAAGAAAGCATCACGTAATAGCAAGAATGGCGATGGATTCCACTATCACCAACCTATTATCATAGCTGAGGGGGCTTGTTTCCTCAAATCCCTCGTTCGCAAGGTCTTTAATCAATAACGTGATAATATGAAATCACTCTCTCTATATATAGACAAATGGTTCATCACGGTTGCCGTCAACATCGACGGTAACGTGATACCCCTCACTTTGCCAAATGGAGAGGATCGCGTATGGTTGTTCTTCCATGAAGATACTGCAAACAATAGAATAGTTTACGGAAAAACGTTTGAGGACAATTATAGAGATAAGGAACCACATTATTTCGGTGACATTTTCCCATTGATAGAGTCTGACGAAAACCATTTCACTCGTTATGACAATCGGCCGGAGGAGATGAGAGAGATATTCAAAGTGGCTAATATCTTCAGTCATCTTCATGAGGCTGTTCAAGAACAGGGGAAAGTAGATACATATATCTCTTTCTCAGCAGATATCTCTGACGTAGCACGTTGGAAGTTCCTTCAAGAACTGGAAGAGGCGAATTTCAATGTTATCGAGAGTGTTGCGCGAATTTCTCATCTTGGTCTTGAGGAATCGAAAAAACGAGGAGTATTCACTATACCCGGATTGTATCTTGTGCTTGTTGCAACCAATGACAACATGCACTTCTCATTGTATAGGTTGGTAGAAAATCTTTTTGTCAGAGTAAACGAATCAATATTACTCGGATTTGGACTTGATGTCAGAAAAAGAGCATTGATTGAATCTGTAGTTGAGAACATCAACAGAACAACAAGGTTCTTATCAACTTCAGATGAATTTGCCAAAGAATACAAGCGTCAGGAACGATTTGCAGATAATTGGTTGAGCCAAATTGCGAATCGTCGTCCGGGAATTCCAATAAGTCTGCCCAATATCACTTTTGCAGTTGCTCCAAACAATCCTTACACTGTGCCTATCAAACCAATTGATTTAGATCAGCGTACTGAAGGATTAGTTGATGAAATTGTTCGTAAAATTGCAGATTTTGTGCGTTCTAACAACGTTCAATCTCACGAAATAGAGGGTATTGTATTCATCGGCAATACCTTTACAAATACAAAATTCTCAGCTGCTATTAACAGCAAGTTCATAGTCAATGAGAATAAGCTTGTGAAATACCGTGAAGTTGAGTTGCCTAAAGTAGTTAGTGTTTATGCACAAATCGATTGCGCTCAGTTTAAGGAGGCAACTGAGGATTTTGTAAAAGATGCAAAACTTCAGGAGGAACTTAATCGTCAGGCAAGAGAAGAAGCGGCACGAAAGGAGGCTGCAATGGTTGCGGCTCAAGAAGAGCAAGCAAAGAAAGATGCCGCTCTAAAATCTGAAAAGGAATATAAAAACGCAATAGAAAACGTAGAACGTTACGAAAGTGAACATGACTACGAAAATATGCGTGAGTGGGCTGGAATTGCATTGACTCATCATCCCGATGATGAATATGCCAAAGAGAAACAAGCTCTTGCTCAACAGTTACTTGCAGAGCAAAGAGCCAATAATAAGCAATTTTCAACGATTCTTCAAAGGATAAAAAACGCTTATTCTGAAGGGAGATGGAATGATGCTATTTCTCAAAGCGATATGGCATTGGAAATGCGTCCTGATTCTGAGGAAGTTCTCCGGATCAAACGCGACTCGAAGCGTCAGCTCGATATTAAGGAAAAAGTAACTAACTTCCTTAATCGTGCGGATATGTTCTTTGCTCAAAAACTTTATGACGAAGCTCTTGAAGAAGTGGGCAAAGTTCTTAATCTTGATTCTTCAAATGCCGAGGCTAAATCCATACAGCGTCGTATTTCGGATGTGCGTTCTAAGCAAGAAGAGAAAGTTCAGGAGTTTGTGGCAAGACTGAGGGAGTCGGAGGCTGCTAATGACTTTGATGCGGCAATTCTGGTTTGCGAAGTTCTAATAGAGGAAGATGTAGCCAATCTCTCCAAATGGACTTCAAAGAAGGAACGACTCATTTCCCTTCGTAAAGAACATGATGAAAACAAGCGTAAACTTGCAGAGCTCAAGGAAGACATAAACAAGGCACATTACGATGAGGATTGGACTAAACTCAAATTACTCTGTGAGAACTATCTTAGTATATCATCGGATAATTTAGTGTCACAATTTTTATTGAAGGCAAAAAAACGACTGGAAGAAACCCGCGTAAGAGAAGCGAAAGAAAAAGCCCTTGCAGCCATAAATAAGCTGATTTTAGACCAGCGAATGAATGAGGCAGAAGTTGAGCTAAACAGGTTTGCTCAAAATTATCCATCAGAACAAGCAACTGTAAAAGACTTACGGCGTAAAATCTTTTCTTTCGGAGGTACTACGGCGCATACTACAGTTGAGACTCCTAAACGTACACGTATAGGGTTCAACTCACCCCAATCTGAAAGTAACACAGAAGATGAATTCTTTGCTATTCCTGAAACTCCCAAAAGAGCTAAACAGAATACGCAGCAAAAGAGAACAATTCCGATTACTCCAAAGAAGACTGATGACTTCTTTGATAACAACTCGAATCGGGTTGGAGACCATCAACCAACCAAACGTACAACTAATGATGACTTCAATTTTTAATAACATAACAATATGGCAGAAGTAAAACTTAAAAAGAAAATTACCCTCCGCCGCAAGCAGGAGGAAGCCGCTTTCACTTTTGGCGGCAAACTCAAGGTCAACCTCTACTGGACCTCAGACACTGACCTCGACTTATGTCTTTTCTTCCGTAAGAAAGACGGTGAAGTAGGTGGCGTATTCTCCAACGAGTACCGTCAGAAAAAGAGTGACCTTGGTTCACTCGAAAAGTTCCCGTTCATGCTCCATCTCGGGGACAACAAGGAACCCGCTCCCGGTGGTGAAGAAAGCGAACAGATCAATATCGCCAAACTTGATGATATAGATGAGGCTTTCGTTTGCATTGTCAATTACGGTGCAGCTATCGAAGGTGATGATGTTACTTACGCTGAAGAGGGCGGTCGTATCGAAGTCAAGAGCGACAGCGGTGACTATCTGGAAGTACTCGCAGACTCATCAGATGAAGGTCACGTGTACTGCGTATGTTCAATCAAGAATAAGGGTGGAGAGTTCGCTCTTAAGAACGAAAGCCGAGTTATGAGTCTTGGTAAGGCGTTCGACGAAATCCCCGGCTTTGCTCTAATTTGCGAAGACTGATGGCCAATTCGGACGTAAAACTCAAGCACAAGGTTCAACTTCGCAAAAAGGTTGAAGAAGAACCTCAGCCTGTTGTTGCGCCTAAGCCCGAGCCAACTCCTACTCCCACTCCCGAGCCGGAAAATACCAAGTCCAACAGGTGGATTTGGTGGGTAGTTGGCGTGATTATTCTGTGCATCATCGGATACTTCTTATTCTCAAAATCGGGAAAAGAGCAACCTGCTCAACCCGAAACAGAGGTTATAGAAGAGGTCTCAGCCATTGAAGGTGTTGATGAGGCTACTGATCAACCCGAAGTTGTTCAAGATGAGGCTAACGCTGAAGAAGCATTCAAAGCATCTCAGACTGAACAACCCGCTGAAGACCCTAAAGCTGGAGCACAAGCCCCTGTAACGAACGTTGTGCCCGAACAAACACAACAAAAAGCCACAGAATCAACATCAATCTCTAATGATGTTGAGGCAGAGGCGATGAAAGTTATCCGTGGTGAGTATGGTATTGGTCAGGAACGTAAAGATAAACTTGGCGCAAAATATCAGCCGATTCAGAACCGAGTAAATGAACTGAAACGCGAAGGTGTATTCTAATCATTCCTAATATCACATAGGTGAAGGGGTGGAGTCAATGACAAAACTTCTTCACCTATGTTATTCTCAAAGATATGAGCATAATAACGATAATTATCGGTCTTGTAGTTTGGTTAGTGGTTCCAATTCTGACCAATGATATGGTGAAAAAGAAATCATACAAAAAAGCAATTGCTCTGTTGTGCCGAATAATTGGCATAGCAATTATAGTTGTGTGTATTCTTAACTATTTGACATCCTTTTTTCAATGAAAACATATAAGATACTACTTTCACTACTCGTTGTATTCGTTTCTATAACTATTAGCGGATGTGCTAATAATGCGTCCAATCACCAATCAGAGTCAATAACACTATCAGATTCTCAAAATAATCTCATTAGCGAAGGCTGGTATATCCCAAAGATAAAACCATCGGGAGAGTTGCCAAAAGAATATGGAGTCAAAAGCAAATTTGGCCAGCAGGACAATTACTTTGATATAGAGATTGGTAAAGGTTGTGATGTGGCAATAAAAATAATGGATGTTGCTACAGATAAATGTATCCGATATGTTTTTGTACCGGAAAACTCATCGGCAAATATTCAGATGATTCCACAGGGCAAATATTATCTGAAGTTAGCCTACGGCAAGGATTGGATGGAATATGACAATGGCGATGGTACTCTTAGTGCTAAATTCACTTCAAATGTAACATACGATAGGAGTACCGACATTTTTGACTTTGGGAAAAAGAATTCTTCAAATGTCGTAAATTATCTCCTTCAAATAAATGTCGTGGATAGTGAACTTCAGAATAGTTTCGGAACTGTTGAAATTTCAGAATCTGAATTCATGAAATAACCTTTACCATCGATTAACAGTCTATGCTTAGGGCTCATAAAATAGCTGTCGCCAGAATATTTGCAGACTTGATTAAAGCTGACCGTATCATTGATACGGGTGAGATGGAATGCTGGAATCGGGTTTGCGCAAAATATTCTATTGACAAAGAAGTTGAAACTGATGCTCAATATGTGTCTTTCTCCGACGCATTGGAATCTATTTGCAATTCCGGTGTTCAGGGCTTGAAAGAAGACCTATTGAGCGATTGCCGTTCAATGACCGTGAGCGATGGCTTCTGCGCCCATTCCGAAGCACTGATATTGATAGCACTGATATTGATGCTTGACTCGTACCAACCTTTCAGGGTTGAGACGTTCTCTATTCCCAAGGCAAGTTTTAATATCGACATAGCAACGTCACTCTATATCGAGAGTGATTATGATGCCGCTACCAATGAGGCAATACGTGTGAATTACCGCTCACTTTTCAAAGAGTTTCAGTTGGCCGGCTTCCACTTCGTATATCCGCCTAAGATAATTGAACATTATCAAGACACAGACCCTAAACTGTTTCATCAGATACTTTCATTCCTTGCTCCTTCAATGAGTGAGTCTGGTATAGAGAATGCCTATAAGTCACTTATGAAGATGACAACTGGAGTTTTCTGCAAGGACTTACTCTGCAACAAGTGTGGTATCACAGATTTACGCAACACTTATCCGTCTTTGCTGATTAAGATAGGCAATAGTTTTGTTGGTGAGGATGCTTATGCTAACTATCTTAAAATAGAGGTGGATGAAGATATTCTTTCAACAGTCCAATCATTTATAGATAGGTTCTGCGAGATGTTGAGCAGTGATGTCTATGTGGTTAACACATCAGAAGAGCGTGACAGCCAGTTCCATTTTCATGGATTCTACAAGCAGTTGCTCGACATCTTTCTTATCCGAAAGAATATCAGAAGCCATATTTTGATTGATCCATACAAAGAGGAAATTTTCTTCCCTGATGTGGATGCTAAAGCAAACGGATTGCACCGCAGGGAGCGAGCTCTTTATACTCTACTATTATGCTATGGGAAAGATGGAATAAATTTCAATCAGCCGAAGTCAACCGATGGCCTCTCCAAATACACGAAGCGTATGGAGAAGATACAAACACGATATAGTATCATATACTCACTGTTTGGCGGAACGGCTGATACAGCACCAGATTTGAGCATCCCAGAAATTAGGCGACCAATCTTTAGTTGTCTGAAACGCTCATTGAAGAATATACCATCGCTCTACAATCCGGAAGACTACAATTTAACCAAGAATCGTGATGGAGTATTCTCAGTGAATATTGATGACAATATGGTGCTTGTCACCGAATTGGATTCAGCGGAACCAATTCCTTTGACAAACTCCAAACTATTCAAGAAGTTCAAAGACGCATAGATTGCAACATTGCAAGATAAGAGAGCCGTATGGTAAGGAGATTTTTGAAACATTATAGAAATGATGCTTTCGTGAATATCGGGAAGTAACTTTGCATCATCAAAAATAAATAACCACTTAAACATTTCTGACGATGAAAAAGTTAATGACACTCTTCGTTGCAATTGCAGCAACACTCCTCTCCGCAAACGCTCAGTACAACTACGGCAGCACATACGGCACTTCCACCTATGGAACGAACACAAACTCGACCTATGTCAGTTGCTACACCAAGTCCAACGGCACATACGTACAGGGGCATTATCGTAGTACCCGTAACAACACCAACCATGACAATTGGTCAACGACGGGAAACACTAACATCTATACAGGCACATCCGGTAGTCGTGCCAAGGACTATTCAACCGGAGCCTACAACTACGGAACTGGCCATACAATCCACACAGGTTCTCGCGGAGGTCAATACTATATCAATAGTAATGGCAACAAGACTTATGTCCCCAAACGTCGATAACTAAAATAACACACGAAATATATAATGAACAACAACAATAACAATCTCAACATAAGCCCGAAGGTCATTAAAAGTGGTCTTTGGACTGTTGGCGGCATAATACTTCTCTTTGTGGCTATGGCTTTCATTCGTCCATGGTACAATGTGTGGTCGCAGGAAATGGAAGGCAAAGCAGAATTTGCCAAAGCTGAACAGAACCGTAAAATCAAAATAGAAGAGGCTAAAGCTAATCTTGAAGCCGAGAAGCTCAATGCTCAGGCAGAGATTGAACGCGCCAAGGGTGCAGCTGAGGCTATCCGCATTGAGAATGGGTCAATCACTCCGACTTATATCCAATATCTTTGGGTGCGTCAGCAAGGCGACTTGAATAACAAGACCGTCATCTACGTGCCGACGGAAACCAATCTTCCCATACTTGAATCAACAAGAGCATTGCAAGCACCTAAGGAATAATAATAAACAATGAAAGAATATAGAAGGACATCATTCTTAATGGAATTGGCACCCGATACGTATCAATTCTTGAAAGACCTAAAACCAATTGCATTACTATATGCCCTGGTTTTGGGATTGATGGTCATTCTTTCTATGTTCTTTCAATGGAGTTTTATAAAATTCTTCCTTGATTGCATGATGGGATGGACTTTGTTATCCATTCCTTTTGTAGGGGGCATAATCGTTGCTTTTGACAAAGAATTTACGGTTGAGGACTACTCATACTCGCATAAAGAACATCATAAGGCCAAACGATTTAAGTTTTCAACAGTTTGGGGTGTTTTATTATGTATTGCCGGAACTGCAAGTCTGTATTATTCTTCAGTTTATAAGAAATATTATGGATTTCTTTGTCAGGAATTTTATCTTGAACAAAATACCGGAATATATCACATCATAGACGATTGCGAATATATCGGAATTGATGAAGATGATGAACCCATCGACAAACCTATTATTGTCAGAATAAGTGGAAAAGAGTTGTTGGAAACCGACCACAAACTATGTGAAGTCTGTGAAGAATGGGCTGAAGAAGCGGAAGCCACCGCTGCTGAATATCAATATCGACGACCTTGACAACAATAATTAAACAACAATCATATGTCACAAAAACAACTTTACACAGGCTTGACCGATGCTGAAGTGTTGGAGAGCCGCAGAAAGAACGGGGTTAATGTCCTTACCCCACCCGAAAAGGATCCGTGGTGGAAAGAGTTTCTTGACAAGTTCTCTGACCCGTTAATCATTATCCTGTTGGTTGCCGGTGTGCTGTCAATCGGAATTTCATTCTATGAATATTTCGGATTGGGACAGGACTGGAAGGTTTTCTTCGAGCCAATCGGTATTTTCGTAGCTATCGGCCTCGCAACTACTCTCGCATTTATCTTTGAGCAGCGGGCAAACAAGGCTTTTCAGATTCTCAATCAGGTAAATGATGATGAGCTTGTCGAGGTTATGCGCAATGGTACAACCACTACTATTGCCCGCAAAGATGTAGTTGTAGGAGATATTGTTATCATCAACACAGGCGACGAAATTCCCGCCGATGGTGAGCTTCTTGATGCCGTAACCCTCAGCGTTGACGAATCAACTCTTACCGGTGAACCGCTTTGTGCCAAAACAACTGACCCGGCACACTTTGATAAGGATGCTACCTATCCTTCAAACCACGTTATGCGTGGTACTAAGGTAATGGAAGGACATGGCGTTATGCGTGTTCTCAAAGTGGGTGATGCGACTGAAATGGGTAAGGTGTTTGAGGAAGCCCAGATTGATGACAGTGTCAAGACACCCCTCAATGAGCAACTTGATGGCCTTGCAGATTGGATTACCAATGTCAGCTATGGTTTCGCCGGGCTAATTATCGTTGGCCAGCTTATCCATTTCCTCGGATGGGGTAATTGGCAAGCCTACACTCTCATTGTTCCTGTCGCGTTGTTCTTTTGGCTTGTTATCAAGAAATTTGAAGATTGGTCGAAAGCAAAGTGTATCCTTACAATCGTTGGCTTCTTTATCATCTTCTTCGGGATGGTGATAGGCGCGTTCTCTATGGTAACACCTGAAGCAACAAGTGCCGACTGGTCGCTGTTACTCGCCCATACACTCAAAACTCTGATGGTTGCAGTTACACTTATTGTGGTTGCTGTGCCTGAAGGTCTGCCAATGGCGGTTACTCTTTCGTTGGCATACAGTATGAGCCGAATGCTCAAGACCAACAATCTCGTGCGCAAGATGCACGCTTGCGAGACAATGGGAGCAACCACAGTTATCTGTACCGACAAAACCGGTACACTGACACAGAATCAGATGCAGGTCTATAAGACCAATTTCTTCGGTGAACCCTCAAATGAAGTTCTATATGAAGGTATTGCTGTTAACTCAACCGCTCAACTTGACCTCACAGGTGACAAACCAACCGTTCTTGGTAATCCAACAGAAGGCGCGTTGCTATTATGGCTGAAAGAACGCGGAGCGGATTATCAGCAACTTCGTATCAAAGCAAGCCGCATTGAAGAATTGCCATTCACAACTGAACGCAAATACATGGCAACAGTGGTTAAGTCAGCCACCGGCAAAAATATCCTCTACGTCAAAGGCGCACCCGAAATCGTTTTCGGAATGTGCAAAAATACATGTGGCGTAACCGATAAAGAGGTTGATGCACAGCTTCTCGAACATCAGAATCAGGCCATGCGTACCCTCGGCTTCGCATATCAGGAACTTGGCGACAAGGATGTGACGATTGAAAATGGCAAAGTCGTTGCCACAAGCCTTACATTCCTCGGAATTGTGGCTATTTCCGATCCGGTTCGTATAGATGTTCCTAATGCCGTAAACGAGGTAATTGACGCAGGAATCAGGGTTAAGATTGTAACAGGCGATACCCCTGGAACAGCAAAGGAAATCGGACGTCAGATTGGTCTTTGGAATGATGAGACTGACACCGACCGCAATATCATCACTGGTGTTGAGTTCGCAGAACTTACGGATAGTCAACTCCGTGAACGTGTCGGAGATCTAAAGATTATTGCCCGCGCCCGCCCGATGGATAAGAAGCGGTTGGTTGAATCGCTCCAAGCAAACAATGAGGTTGTTGCCGTAACTGGCGACGGTACAAACGATGCACCTGCACTGAAAACGGCCCATGTCGGTCTTTCGATGGGCGACGGAACATCCGTTGCTAAAGAGGCCTCCGACATTACTATCATCGACAACTCATTCTCTTCGATTGGTCGTGCGGTGATGTGGGGACGCTCACTCTACAAAAACATCCAGCGTTTCCTGCTGTTCCAGCTCACAGTTAACGTGGCAGCCTGCTTCCTCGTGCTGTTCGGCTCTTTCATGGGCACAGAGTCGCCACTTACAGTAACTCAAATGCTGTGGGTAAACCTCATAATGGACACATTCGGAGCAATGGCTTTGGCATCGTTGCCCCCGTCGGAAAGTGTGATGAACGAAAAGCCTCGTCGTCGCGAAGCCTCTATTCTTTCCAGTTCCATGTTGTGGGAACTTTGCAGTGTAGGTTTCATCTTCTTCGCAATCACCCTCGGATTCTACTGGCTATTTAACCATGCAACTATTACTTCCATTCCACAGATGTTCCACACCGTCATTGGAGCAGCACAGGAAATGACACCTTACGAGGCGACCCTACTGTTCTCAATCTTCGTATGGACTCACTTCTGGTATATGTTCAACGCCCGCAGCTTTGAAACCGGCGAAAGCGTTTTCAAACTCAAAATGAGCAGCGGATTCTGGACAATAGTCGCAATCATAGTCATCGGCCAGCTCTTCATAACCGAAATCGCTTACGAATTCTTTAATGTAGAGCCTATGCTCCATACCCTTGACTGGAGCTTCAACCCCTCCGGCGCGCGCGACCTTCTCATCATCGTGGGAGCCTCATCGCTCGTCCTATGGATCCGCGAAATCTACAGATTATTCAAGAAATAATCACATAAAATAATCCCGAAAGCACATCGGGGGCTCTCCTCGATGTGCTTTCTTAATATCAATAATATGCAATTACGACACGCTTCATGGAAAAATGAATATAGTGACGACGTTACCAGATTCGTAAAGGCCCATGAAAATATGTACGATACCGCTTTGAGCGAGATTCTGAATGGTCGAAAAAGATCACATTGGATGTGGTATATTTTTCCTCAGCTCCGGGGCTTAGGACGTACCTATAATTCTAATTATTACGGAATTTCCAACGTAGAAGAAGCAAAGGAGTATCTGGCCAATGAACTTCTCAATTACCACATGAATACACTATTAAACATTCTCTTGGATTCTAAAGAATGTGATGCGGCTGTTATATTTGGAGATTTGGATGCAGTAAAACTTCGCTCATCTATGACATTATTTGATGTTGTGCGCCCAAATGGAATATTCAATAAAGTTTTGGATAAATTCTTTGAAGGCAAAAGATGTGAGAGAACATTAAAACTACTCCAATCTCAAATACGCACTGAAAAAACATTTGAATAAAAGATGATGAACCATATCCATAGAAGTATATTAACCATATTTTTGTTGTTGTCATGTTTGTTGGCCTACGCGGAAAGCAGTTATGACATATCCGAATTTTATTCAGTAATCAAACCGACATCTGGCACGAAGGCTGTCGGCAGATATGATAAGGTCGTTGACGTTGAATATATCCTATCACCAACAAAGGTAGATAAGGGCAAGTATGTGGTTGAGGTAAAGAAGATTGGTGACAATCTCTATCAAATAAAAGATACTGACCTATGTGTTGAAACCCGCTATTGTCACGAATGGGCATCATTCTCAGAGAAAGTTGTTCTGATTATAGAATCCAACTACGGTTATACAAAAGGCAAAATCATCTTTGATTAAATAACGTTCTCAATGGCAATTTCACAACCCTTATAGAATGATTTACTCTGTGATACGAATATGAAAACTATACATGACAGGATGCTTGGATGCCTTTATGGACAAGCAATAGGCGATGCTCTTGGACTTGGAACAGAGTTCCTGAATAAGGATGATGTGCTGAAACATTATCCAAATGGATTGTCGCGATACGAGGACATCATTCAAGATGCCCATCGTCGCCGCTGGCACAAAGGAGCGTGGACTGATGACACTGATATGATGCTCTGCATTTTGTCTGCCTTTGAAGGTGACCACTTCAATATTCATAAGGTAGCTAAGAATTTCAAAGATTGGGCTGATGGGGAGCCTATGGGTATCGGTGCCCATACATTCAAGGTTCTTGCAATGGGTGACTATGTTGAAAAACATGATGAGTGTTCTCGCTTATGGTGGGAATTGTCGCGAAAATCAAGTGCTGCCAACGGCGCCTTGATGAGAACATCTGTGGTTGGATTAGCTCTTGATAATGTTTCCGAACAAGCCGAAGCGATTTGTAAACTCACTCACTATGACCCAAGATGCGTAGGTTCATGCGTTATTGCCACCTCTATAATACATGGTCTTGTATGGAATAACAAGCACCTTTCTTATGATGAAATCAAAGCCATAGGCGCACAGTATGATGACCGCATTGCAGAATGGATTGATTTAGCATATCAAAGTGACGATATTGCCAAACTTGATTTAGATGAAACTTATTCTATTGGCTACACATTGCGGTCACTTGCAGCGGCCTTATGGTGTTACTGGCACGCAGATTCATTTGAAGCCGGCCTTATTGCTGTGGTAAACGAAGGAGGCGATGCTGACACAAACGGAGCAATCGCCTGTGCAATACTCGGAGCCAAATACGGATATAATGCTACTCCTCGTTACTATATTGAAAACCTTCATAATGAGATTGAATACCGTCAAAAGGTTAATGGTTTCATAGCATTAGCAATCAATGAAAAAGAATAAATTGATAAAACGTATTGTCGTTAGTGTGGTTATACTATTGTGTGTAATTGTTACAGTGATGGTGGTATGTGACCGAATGGTTGACCATGCTGCCAAGGATAGGCTGTATGATTCCGTTGAGGATGTTCCACATCGAAAGGTTGGGCTTGTGCTTGGGACATCACCCATTTCTACATGGAATGGGCGGAGGAATTATTACTTTGACCATAGGATAAAGGCTGCTGCCGAGTTGTATAATTCCGGAAAGGTTGATTGGCTTGTAGTCAGTGGTGGCGATTATCGCAATACAGAGAACGGATATGATGAGCCGGTGGCTATGCGTGATTCTCTGATAAAGCAGGGAGTCGATTCAATCCACATAGTTCTTGACTATGACGGCACTCGCACGCTTAACTCAATCGCTAAGATGCGTGATGTGTATCGGCAGGACTCAATCGTAATAATTTCGCAGGAATACCATAACGAGCGTGCCTTGTATCAAGCCAAACATCTTGGAATAGATGCAATCGGATATAATGCCAAGACTCCCGGTCGTCGTACATCGTGGTGGCGCAACCGCGGACGCGAGGTTCTTGCTCGCGTGAAACTTTTCATAGACATCACCAGAGGTGTACAACCCGACATTAAGGAGTCTATGGTCTGTGATTTCACTGAGTCAAAATTGGAGTTCTTGTTAGAATCACATATACAAACAGAATATGGAGATTTAATTTGCCTGAAGCCAGATATGAGTCGCTTAACTATGGATATGATTTGCGGTGAGATACCCTCAGCCGACAATGATTCTATCGTTTTGGCTTTTGCAGGAGCTTTCACCGGGTCAACATCAGGCAAAGGACACATCAATATAGCCGGGAACCATGTTTCGGGAGGCAAAATATATAGAGGTTATCGTTGTAAGCGAAACACCGGTGCTTTCACATGGTCACCACTTTCCGGCCCACAGTTCTTCTATGACGATTATCAATCAGCAATGGAAAAGGCAGCAAGAGAAGGAGGAATGGGCTTTGCACAGGAAATGATGATACACCATAGTAAAGCTGTAAAGACAGCTCGAAAATTGGGCAACAAGAACGTTTTCCGTGCCCTATGCCTCAACAAAGAAAACCAGTTGGCTCTATATGAGAGTCTCGGCATTGTCACCTTCGGCAACTTCATCAACGCCTTACTCTCACAAAGTGTAAAAGAGGCTCTTTACACCGACATGGGGCAAGGTTGGAACTACTGCTTCTACCGCGTCAATGTCGATGAGTCCTCTCCGAAGTATCTTCACGACCGACCGTTACCCTACGCTTCTAATTTTGTGATTTTCAAAATAAAGTAAGATAATGGATGTTCTCAAATTTCATTTCAGATAGGTGCATAAATTATGGCGAAATACTCAAAAGAAAGAAACTACGATAATCAGATTGCATTAAATGCAACTCGGAAAGACTACAACTGCCCATGTTGCGGCAAATCATTTCTAATTTTAGACGCCAAGTTGGAACGGTTTGAGTTAGATCGAGAAATCGTTTATAGGCCTAAATTGGGTTATAAGGTAAGATATGGAGCTTATAGAGTATGCTCTCGTTGTGATAAAAAAAGAAACTTCTCAATTTCATTTCCGATAATCTTTACAAAGATATATATAATCACAGCAATTATCACGAGTATAATAGCTTGTTGTATCAACTTTGATAAATATGGAACAGTAACAATTGGTGCATGGTTAGGATTAGCAACACCGGTACTAATCCTCATTTGGCTCTTACCAACATTTGTAATGCATAAGGTAACCAAGAAAATAGATTTTGACAAAGCGTTGTCAAATAATGCAATAGATTGGTTCCCTATTTTTGAAAGTTAAAAACAGGTAAGCCGTGAAGAAACTTTCACGGCCTACCTATTTACTAAAGCCATTTGGCGACACCTCCATGATGAGAGCAGGTTCCTCTTCGACTTCTGCTGAAACTATATGTTCCATCTCTGCATAGTGCTGTGGCTCCGACAGGTGCCGTTTGATAGTATGTTGGAGATTGAACTCTTTCTCCACGTGAATTTGTATAGTATTTGATTGTACCTACAGATGCAACGCCTGTTGAAGTAGTGGATTTATAAGTCTTAGATTGAGTTGTCTTCTGAACAATGTATTTACGAGATACATAATCCACGTGACCATTATAACTTACTCTTGCCCATGAATCATCTTCGTAATTCAGAACATAAATAGTTTCGCCTTTGGGTATTGTAGTTTCAATATCTGCACAAGTACACGGCAAAGTTCTCATATTGAGATTTGCAGTAGTGATAAATGGCGTTTGCGCGAGACCGGAGAGTGTTGACAGTAAAACCGTCAGTAGTAGCAGTAACTTTTTCATTTTTGCGTTTATTTTGATTTACACCGCAAAGTTATCATCAATTATATAGTCAATCCTCAATTCTCAAACATTACAAACCTTTGTGGCTTTTTATTGGTGGATATAGTTGCAACCTTGCAGATTGTCCTCGCCGCCTCCCAAGGCGGCCGAAATTTTTGGAATTTTGAGCGTAAAACAGCGGAGCAACTCTTCACAGGGTTGCTCCGCTTGGCATATATTACGACTATTGGCTATTTCTTCTTTTCTGCAAGCCATTCATCGCGCCATTGGCGACAAAGTTCAAGAGTGGGTGCAGTTGCAGAGAATAATTCTCCATCGGTATGACGATATTCGTATATCCATTGGAATT
>ERZ778496.870-NODE-870-length-24966-cov-5.846895_pt1 | contig 24966 bp, 24 predicted proteins | sample MGYA00433099_ERZ778496 | MGnify/ENA primary metagenome ERZ778496 (study PRJEB29527, sample SAMN07138962) | mouse gut metagenome | material: feces | host: mouse | place: China:Nanjing | collected 2016-01-25 ...
ACCGCAGATGTATTCCATGCAGCCCTCCTGCATTATGCTCATCTCGAACTCGCTGTGCCAGTGCAGCGGTACGGAGGTGAAGTAATCGGGCAATTTGCAGCGGTAACAGCTGAACGGAACGAGCCGCGAGCTGTGACACTTTTTTTCTTCGGTATCGGTATTATACATTTGCTCACCTCGCAAAGCGGTATAGTATCAAAATATTACGATATCTTGATGGAATAAAGCTTATTGAAGTATTATATCATACGTAACAGAGAATTGCAAGGGCATTTTAAATATTTTTTCCAAAAAGAAAAAGACGGGATACGAACCCGTCCTTTGTTTTTATATGCGGCTGTCAATCAGGCGCGGACGTTCAACAACTGTCCTCTGCCATCGGGAGAGGGAATATTGTCTATCATATCGGTAATGATCTCCATGCTCTGTTCGGACGATTCCATAGTCTTTTTGAGCATACCGATAGACAATGCGTCCTGCATATTCGACATAGCCATCTGCATAGACATTGACGCAATAGCCATTTCCATAGGTGATACCCCCTTCCTTTTTTACTTATAATACCACATATAGTTCCTTTTGTCAAGGGCTTTTCAAGAAATATTTGAAAAAATACTTAAATTTATATATAAAATCTCTTGATTTTTTGGAAGTAATGTTGTATAATATAAGTGTTAAGTAATGGCTTGTCATAAAATACAGTCATTATATGTAAAAAATACAGCGATCCCGCGGGCGGGTCGGTCTCGGCGGAGCGGATGAAAAGTGTTCGGTCGGACGGCGTGATTTTGAGGATACGCAAATTAAAATAAGGAGCTTTTTAGATATGGAAAACAATATTCTCCTTGAAAGCGGCACTAACGAGCTGGAAGTGCTGGAGTTTATGGTAGGTGCGCAGAGTTTTGGCATCAATATCGCCAAGGTCAACGAGATCATGAATTATCAGCCCATGATCCCCGTTCCCGATTCCCCTCCCGAGTTTGAGGGCGTGTTTACACCGCGTGACAAGGTCATTTCCGTTATCGACTTACATAAGGTGCTCGCTAAAGAGAGCGCTGATCCCACCCACGATCTGCTGATCATCTGCAACTTCAACCAGATGGATGTGGGTTTCCATGTGTCCTCGGTAAAGGGGATTCAGCGTATTTCGTGGGAGGATATCGAGAAGCCGCCCAGAATTTCGGGCGACGGTGTGAACAATATTGCGACAGGCATCGCAAAGCTTTCCGACAGAATTATCCTCGTTCTTGACTTTGAAAAGATCGTATCCGATATAAACCGCTCCGCCGTTATCGACCCGACTGGCGCTACCCAGGCGGATTCGTCCAAGACGAACAAGCATATCGTTATCGCGGAGGACTCGCCGTTCCTGAATACTCTTATCCAAAGCACTCTCAGCGAGGCGGGTTACAGTAATATCGTTTCGTTCGATAACGGTAAGGACGCATGGGATTACATCAGCGGGCATAAGCACCTCAGCGGTGATATTCTCGATCAAGTCTCCTGCGTTATCAGCGATATCGAGATGCCGCAGATGGACGGTCATCACCTTACAAAGCTTATCAAGGATGACGATACTTTGCACCGTATACCTGTGTATTTGTTCTCCTCGCTTATCAACGAGCAAATGAGGATCAAGGGCGAAAGCGTAGGTGCGGACGCGCAGTTTTCCAAGCCGCAGATAGGTGCGCTTATCAATTATATCAACGAGCATATCTGATTTAAACAGTCGAAGGAGCTTTATATTTTTGGAGTCGGCAATATGTCTAACAATGCTGAAATGATCGAGGACTTCAAAAAATTAACCGAAAAATATGAAGCTATCTGCAATGAACAGAGTTGGCATCCGCAGCATTTAAAAAAATTAAAATGGACAATTATTTTGATTGTCCATTTTTTGTTACTACATCTTGACTATTACGCAAAAATGTGGTACAATATAAGTTGGAGCTTTATGCTGCAATATAACGAAAGAGGGAGTTTAAATGACTAAAATAGATGTTTTTTCGGGATTTCTGGGCGCGGGCAAGACCACGCTGATCAAAAAGCTGCTGAAGGAGGCATATAGCGGCGAAAAACTGGTGCTTATCGAGAACGAGTTCGGCGAGATAGGTATTGACGGCGGTTTTATGAAGGACGCAGGTATTGAGGTCACCGAGATGAACCAAGGGTGTATCTGCTGCTCGCTGGTCGGCGATTTCGGCAAGGCGCTCGAAAAGGTTTTGGAAGAGTTTGCGCCCGACAGGATACTGATTGAGCCGTCTGGCGTGGGCAAGCTGTCGGACGTTATCAAGGCGGTAGTGGGTATAGGCAGCGACAAGATCTCGCTGAACAGCTACACTACCGTAGCCGATGCGACCAAGATAAAGATGTATATGAAGAACTTCGGCGAGTTCTACAAGAACCAAGTGGAAACGGCAAAAACGATCGTATTGTCGCGAACCCAGAAGCTCTCCGAGGAGAAACTTGCTGAGGCGGTGGCTATGATACGCGAGCTTAACGAGCACGCGACTATCGTCACTACCAATTGGGACGAAATCGGCGGAAAGCAGATACTGGCGGCTATGGAGACGGAGAACAAATTCGCCGAGGAGTTGCTTAAGGACGAGGACATCTGTCCTGTTTGCGGTCACTCTCATCATCATGATCACGAAGATGACGAGCATGAACATCATCACGACCATGACGGAGAGTGCTGTCACCATCATCACCATGACCATGAGGACGGTGAATGCTGTCACGGTCATCATCACGAGCACTACCATGAACACGGCGAATGCTGTCATCATGACCACGAGCACGGTCACCACCACGCGGACGAGGTGTTCACTTCAATGGGTATCGAGACCGCGAAGAAGTTCACGAAAGAGGAACTGGAGAACGCGCTGTCCAAGCTGTCGGGCGAGGAATTCGGCGTTGTGCTGAGAGCTAAGGGCATTGTCGCGGGCGCGGATGGCGTGTGGTATCATTTTGATTTCGTTCCCGAGGAGTACGAGGTGCGCACTGGCGCGGCGGATGTAACGGGCAGAATGTGCGTTATAGGGTCTAAGCTCGTGGAAAATAAGATAAAAACATTGTTTGGGGTGTAATTCATGACTGAAATTCCCGTTTATTTAATGACAGGCTTTCTGGAGAGCGGAAAGACCTCGTTTATACTGGAAACGCTGAACGACAAGCAGTTCAGCCGCGGCGAGAAAACTCTGGTTATCGCGTGCGAGCAAGGCGAGGTGGAGTTCGATGAGAGGATAATTAAGGCGTCGAAGTCGGTTGTGGAGTATATCGAGGACGAGGAGGACTTCAACCCAGAGAACCTCACCGCGCTTGTCGAGAAGTACAAGCCCACACGCATTATGCTTGAGTATAACGGAATGTGGAGCCTGCGCGATATGGCAGTCAAGGCGCCCAAGAACTGGATATTCTACCAGATATTTATGTTCGTGAACCACGCGACATTCGATATGTATATGAACAATATGCGTCAGCTTATCTCGGATGATATCGCGGTGTCGGATATTGTTATTTTCAATCGGTGCGAGCCGAATAAGGTCGACAAGAAGAGGCTTCGCAGGGCAATAAAGGCGCTTAATCCGCGTATCGATATGATGTTCGAGTACGTTGACGGGACGGTCGAGCAGGGCTTTCAGGGCGACGACGAAATGCCGTTCGATGTGAACGCAGATCCTATCGACGTAGTCCACGACGATTTCGGGCTGTGGTATATCGACATAATGAGTAACGCTCCGCGCTATAAGAACAAGAACGTCCGTGTGCGCGGAATGGTGTTCAGGGCGAGCAATATCCCGAAAGGGTATTTCGTTATCTCGCGCCGCGCTATGACCTGCTGTGCGGATGATATCCAGGTGGTTGGCATACTTGTGAAATCACCGGACGAGAGCAAGTGGAAGGACGGCGACTGGGTAGAGGTCACGGGGAACGTTACCGCAGAGAAACAGCAATGCTATAAAGGCACAGGACCCGTTATCCTCGCGGACAGTATTCTCGCGACAGAGCAGGCGGAGAGCGAGCTGGTTTACTTTAACTAACGAGGCGATTATGAAATTACGAAAGGCTGTCCCGTTTATTCTGCCCGTTGCGGTATGGGTCTCGATAACCGTTTATATGGCGCTATTGCAGTATGTGGTCACCCCTATCATAAAACCTGCTGAGGGTTTTTCTTGCGGGGCAGGCGTTTTGCTCTTTGTCGCGCTGCAGGGAGGCATAGTGTGGGCGTTTTCGTTTATTGCGGCTAAGAAATTCGGCTTGAGTATCAAAGGCGCGGCGGCGGGTCTACCCGTTATGTACACGCTGTTTGCGGTCTACCACGTACCGTCGCAGCATCTTTTTGTGTACACCGACGAATGGAGTTTTATGTTCACGGACCACCCGCCAATGAACCGTTTTTTCGCGGCTTTCTGGATAACGCTGCAATTCGGCATAATTATGCTGATAACGGCGACGGCGGTCTACGCGAAAGCAAAACCCAAGGAAAAGGAGTAGCATGGACAAAATGTTCACGGTGCGGCTCTCCAAGGACGGACAAGCCGTTGAAATAATCGATCAGACCTTGCTCCCGAACGAGGTGAAGTTCCTGCGGCTGGAGAGTGCGGAGAGCGTTTACGAGGCTATTTATGAGCTTCGTGTGCGCGGCGCTCCCGCGATAGGGATAGCGGCGGCGTTCGGAATGTACGTTCTGGCGGGGCAGATTCCTGATAATGATGTGTTTTACGCGGAGCTTGAACGGCTCGGCGAGTATCTGATCTCGTCAAGACCTACGGCGGTGAACCTTAGCTTTGCTGTTAAGCGTATGCTTTCGGCGGCGGAGGGGTGCGGTAAAGAAGCCGCATTACCTCGGCTTTATGAGGAGTGTAACGCGATATACGGCGAGGACAGGGCAATGTGCCGCGCGATAGCCGAAAACGGCTTGACGCTTGTCAGGGACGGCAACGGGATACTCACACACTGCAACGCGGGAGCGCTCGCCGCCTCGGAGTACGGCACGGGGCTGGGTACACTTTTGCTCGGCAAAGAGCGAGGATATAACTTCAAGGTATACAGCGATGAGACCCGACCGCTGCTGCAGGGCGCGCGGCTGACGGCGTTTGAGCTGTTTAACGCGGGGATAGACGTTACTTTGATATGCGACAGCGCCGCGTCAATGCTCATGAAAGAGGGCAGGATAAACGCGTGCTTTGTCGGGTGCGACAGGGTAGCCGCGAACGGCGACGTCGCCAATAAGATAGGAACGCGCTCCGTTGCCGTGAACGCGAAATATCACGGCGTGCCGTTTTACGTTTTCTGCCCGGGTTCGACGATAGATTTCGGTTGCAAGAACGGCGCGGATATCGTTATCGAGGAGCGCCTGCCCGAGGAGATAACGACGAAATTTTTCGCGAAGCCGACTGCTCCCAAGGGGGTAAAGTGCTTTAACCCCGCGTTCGACGTTACCGACGCGGAGCTTGTCACGGCAATTGTTACGGAGCGCGGCATCTGCCGCTATCCGTATACAAAGTCGCTGGCGGGGATGTTTGGGGGAAACTGAAATGACGATACGTAATGAGCGTCCCGAGGACTTCAGAGCCGTCGAGGAGCTTACGAAAAAGGCGTTTTGGAACGTCAACGTGCCCGAGTGCAGCGAGCATTATCTTGTGCATATTCTCAGATCTCACGCGGATTTTGTTCCCGAGCTCGATTTTGTCGCGGAGTTTGACGGGAAAATAATTGCGAACATTATGTTCACGCGGTCGCGGCTTCGCGGCGAGGACGGCACGGAAAAAGAGGTGCTGACGTTCGGACCGCTGAGCGTTCTGCCCGAGTATCAGCGGCAAGGCTATGGCAAAGCGCTGCTGGAGTACGCGCTCGGCAAGGCAGCGGATATGGGCTTTGAGGCGGTGGTTATCTTCGGCAATCCCGAGAATTACGTCGCACGGGGTTTTAAAAGCTGCAGGCGGTACAACGTTGCGGTCTCCTGCGGAACGTATCCGGTGGCGCTGCTGGTTAAGGAGCTTAAAGATGGCGCGCTGTCGGATAATAAGTGGATATTCTCGGAAAGCTCCGCTTACGAGTTTGACGAAAAGGCAGCGGAGGAATTCGACAAGTCATTTCCGAAAATGTCCGAGGAGCGTTTGCCAAGTCAAGAGCTTTTCTATATTTACAGCAATTCGCGGTTGTGCTAAGTTTCGGCTGCACCGAAACATTCTGTTTGGCGTAGATTATATTTTAGTCAGCGCGAGGAGTTGGCTGTGAGCAAAGCAGTACGCTTGAAAACTTACTGTTTTTTTGACTTTTAAATAGGAGGACGAAATGAAGCTTAGATTTTACAACGCGAAAATACTCACAATGGAGAACGAAAATATAATCGAGGGCGAACTTTGCACCGACGGCGGCAAAATCACATATGTCGGAGCCGAGAGGACTTCTGGCGGCTATGACCGCGAGATCGACCTCAGCGGCGATTTGATAATCCCGGGGTTCAAGGACGCACACACCCATTCGGCGATGACGTTCCTGCGCTCGCTCGCGGACGATCTTCCGCTCAGCGACTGGCTGTACAAGGAGGTTTTCCCACGTGAGGCGAAGCTCACCGAGGAGGCGGTGTATACGTACACTCAGCTCGCGAATATGGAGTACCTCACGAGCGGTATAACTTCGTCTTTCGATATGTACATGAAGCTTCCCGCTTACGTCAAGGCTTGTAACGATATGGGTTATCGGACGGTGCTGTGCGGCTCTATCAACGACTTCGGCGGCACGGTCGAGGGCATTGAGGAGGAGTTCGACACTTACAATAACAGCGGTGAGTTGATATCGTATCAGCTCGGTTTCCATGCGGAATACACCACCAAGCGCGAAACGCTCGAGGGTCTGGCGGCGCTGTCGCAGAAGCTGAGAGCGCCGCTCTACGCTCACAACAGCGAAACGAAGGCAGAGGTTGAAGGCTGTAATGAGCGCTACGGTATCACGCCGACGCAGCTGTTTGACAAGCTCGGAATGTTTGAGTACGGCGGCGGCGGTTTCCATTGCGTGTGGTTCGATGAGCGCGATATGGAGATCTTCGCCGAAAAGGGCTTGTGGATGGTGACCAATCCTGCATCAAATCTCAAGCTCGCGAGCGGTATCGCGCCGATTTGTGAAATGCGCCGTCACGGTATGAAGAACTTTGCTATCGGCACGGACGGCGCTGCTTCAAACAACTGCCTTGATATGTTCCGCGAGATGTTTCTTGTGGCGGGCTTGCAGAAAGTTCGCGAGAAGGACGCGGCGGCGTGTCCCGCGTTTGAAGTCCTAGAAATGGCGACAAAGGGCGGAGCGCTTTCAATGGGGCTTTCGGACTGCGACGTTCTTGCCGAGGGCAAGTGCGCCGACTTCGCCGTTATCGACCTTAAACAGCCGAATATGCAGCCGCTTCACAATATCGCCAAAAATCTTGTCTACTCGGGCAGCAAGCAGAACGTGAAAATGACTGTGGTCAACGGTCAGATACTGTACGAAAACGGCGAGTTCTTGACGGTGGATAAGGAGAAAATTTTCTTCGACGCTAACCGACTGAAATCGGTCTTCGGGCTTTGATTTATTCTAGTACCGACGAAACTGCAAAAAACTGTAATCTTAAAAGGTGGGAGGGGAAAGGCGGCGCAGCCGCTTTCTTCTTCTCTTTCTTTTCTTTCTTTTTTTCTTCTTAATAGGTGTGCTGGTTGGCACTTGGTTGATACGTTGTTGTTTTGTTGGTTGATTTCAGCACGTTAAAGTCCACATGAGAGCGCTTGGGGGGGCGGCGTGAGTGTTGGTTGATTATTTGCCGTTTACCTTGATGATTTTTTTGCAGTGGATTGCAGTACGGTCTATGATAATATCTGAACAAAGGGGGCGGACGTTATGCCGTTTTTACCTATAAGCCGCGCGGATATGAAGGAGCGCGGAATTGAACAGCTTGATTTTATCTGCGTAACCGGTGACGCTTATATCGACCACCCGACGTTCGGGATTGCGATAATCTCGCGAATGATCGAGGCGGCGGGATTCTCGGTCGGTATTATCGCTCAGCCCGTGAGCGACGCGGACTTTACCAAGCTCGGACAACCCAAGCATTGCTTTATGGTTACGGGCGGGAATATCGACAGCATGGTATCAAATTACACGGTCGCTCTGAAAAAGCGCAACGACGATGCGTATTCAGCGGGAGGACGCGGCGGCAAACGTCCCGATAGAGCGGTGACGGTGTATTGCAGAGCGCTGAAACGTCTGTTTCCCGATACGGAGATCGAGATCGGCGGTCTGGAGGCGAGTTTGCGGAGGTTTGCGCACTACGATTACTGGAGCGACAGCGTTATGCCGTCGGTGCTTGTCGACAGCGGTGCGGACTTTCTGATGTATGGTATGGGCGAGGTCACCTTATCGGAAATGCTCAATCGGTTCAAGCAGGGACAGCGGCTTGCCGATATGCACGACCTGCGCGGTATCTGTTACCTTACCAAGCCCGAGAATACTCCGCTCGGCGCGGTGCAATGCGACAGCTACGAGATAGTTCGCGATAACAAAAAGGCGTATGCCAAGGCATGCCGCAAGCAGTACGACGAGCAAGACGAGATCTATGGGCGGACGATAGTTCAGCGGCACGGCAATATGATGCTGGTACAGAACCCGCCTCAGCGCTCGGTTACGCAGGCGGAATTTGACTATGCCTACGAACTGCCGTACATGAGGGCGTATCATCCCGTCTACGAAAAGGACGGCGGCGTTCCCGCGATACAGGAGATAGAGTTCTCGATAACGCATAACAGAGGCTGCTTCGGGTTCTGTAATTTCTGTTCGATCGCGCTTCATCAGGGGCGTAAGGTTGTGACTAGGAGTGAGGATTCGGTTTATAACGAGGCTGTCATGCTTTCCGAAAAGCCGAATTTCAAGGGTTATATTCACGATGTGGGAGGTCCCACCGCGAATTTCCGTCACACGTCATGCGAAAAACAGGAGGAGCACGGGCTTTGCAAGGGAAGGAAGTGCCTAGCTCCTACGCCGTGCAAGAATATCAACGCCGACCATTCGGATTATATCAAGCTGCTAAGGCGGTTAAGGTCGATAAAGCGCGTTAAAAAGGTGTTTATCCGCTCGGGTATTCGCTTTGATTATATGTTGTTGGAGAAGAATGGCGCTTTTCTGGATGAGCTGGTGCAGTACCACGTCAGCGGACAGCTCAAGGTCGCGCCCGAGCACGCGAGCAACAAGGTTCTTGACAAAATGGGCAAGCCGCATATCGAGGTGTATGAGGAGTTTGAAAAGCGTTTCTATGCGTCGACGAAGAAGTGCGGCAAGGAGCAGTATCTCGTGCCGTATCTGATGTCGTCGCACCCCGGCTGTACGCTCGCCGAAGCTGTTGAATTGGCGGTGTTCGAAAAGCGGCATAATATCCGTCCCGAGCAGGTTCAGGATTTTTATCCGACCCCAGGAACTATTTCCACGGCAATGTTCCACACAGGTCTTGACCCGTACACAATGGAGCCCGTCTACGTTCCGAGAACGTCCGAGGAAAAGGCAATGCAGAGGGCGCTATTGCAGTACTTCAAGCCGCAGAACCGCGACCTCGTGGAAAAGGCGCTGCGAATTGCAAAGCGGACGGACCTGATAGGTCACGGCAAGGATTGTCTGATATCGCCGTCGGCTAAATCACAAAGCGGCAAGCCGCAGAACGTTAAGGGAAAAACAAGATCCAACAACAGGAGATATAAAAGATGAAGATTTTGGTTACGGGCGGCACGGTGTTCGCGAGCCGCTATACCGCGGAGTATTTCGCGGCGCGGGGAGACGAGGTGTACGTCCTCAACCGCGGCAATCGTCCGCAGAGCGAGGGGGTCACGCTTATCAAGGCGGACAGGCACGCGCTCGGCGATACGCTGAAGTCGTACAGCTTCGACGCGGTTATTGACGTTTGCGCGTACAATGAAACGGATATCCGCGACCTGCTGGACGGTCTCGGGGAGTTCGGGTGCTATATTATGGTAAGCTCCTCGGCGGTGTATTCGGAAACGTTACAACAGCCCTTCAACGAGGGGCAGACGGTTGGTGCGAATTCAATATGGGGCGATTATGGTACAAACAAGATAGCTGCCGAGAGGGCGCTTTTGGAGCGTGTTCCGAACGCGTATATCATACGTCCGCCGTATCTGTACGGGAGGATGAACAATCTGTACCGCGAGGCGTTCGTGTTCGAGTGTGCGGAGAAAAATCTACCGTTCTATATTCCCAAGGACGGCAAACTTCCGCTTCAATTCTTTGATATCGAGGATATGTGCCGATTTATAGAGATACTGCTTGACAAACGACCGGAACAGCGCGTTTTCAACGTCGGCAACCCTGAGAGCGTGACGGTGAATGGTTGGATTAAGCGGTGCTACGGAATTCTGGGTAAACGCCCTGTGTTCGTGTATGTTGACGGTGCGATACCACAGCGAAGTTACTTCCCGTTTTACGATTACGGCTACATTCTCGATGTTTCGGCAATGATGGAGCTTATGCCCGAGGTCAAGCCGTTAGATGAGGGGCTTCGGCAGTCGTATGAGTGGTTCGAAGAGAACAGGGAATTGGTCGCGAGAAAGCCGCTGTTGGAGTTTATCGCGAATAATTTGTGATTGTGCAATGTGCATAAGTTTCAACAGTGAAATTCTATGCGGTGCAATTAAAAACACGTTTTTTCTCAATATGTATTGTAGTTGCGCGAAAAAAGGTGTATAATGTTTGGTGGTAAAAATGTGTAGAAAATGCGGCGTATCGGGTTGCAGCATTAAGGCTCGCAGCAAGACAATAAAGCCGCAGAAAGCAACGCACGGAGTGCGGGAGCGTAGAGCGGCTCGCCGAAATTGCGTAGCTTTTCAAATAAGGAGAAAAAATGATTAGAGAAGATTTAAGGAACATTGCGATAATAGCCCACGTCGACCACGGCAAGACAACACTAGTCGACGAAATGCTCAAGCAGGGCGGAGCGTTCCGCGAGAACCAAGCAGTCGCAGACCGCGTTATGGACAACAACGATCTGGAGCGCGAGCGCGGTATCACGATACTCGCAAAGAATACCTCGTGTATGTACAACGGCGTGAAGATAAATATCGTAGACACCCCCGGTCACGCGGATTTCTCGGGCGAGGTGGAGCGTATACTGAAGATGGTGAACGGTGTTCTGCTGTTGGTCGACAGCTTTGAGGGAACTATGCCGCAGACGCGTTTCGTGCTGCAAAAGGCGCTTGAGCTCGGTCACAAGATAATCGTCGTGGTGAACAAGACCGACCGACCCGATGCTCGCAATCACGAGGTAGTCGACGAAGTTCTGGAGCTGCTGCTAGACCTTGACGCTACCGAGGAGCAGCTTGACAGCCCCGTTGTGTTCTGCTCGGGAAGGCTCGGCTGCTCGTCCTACGACCCTGACAATATGGGCACGGACTTCAAGCCGCTGTTCGACAAGATATTGGAGCATATTGACCCGCCGGAGGGCGACAACGAGGGCGATTTGCAGCTGCTCGTTTCATCTATCGACTATAACGACTATGTGGGCAGGATCGCGGTCGGACGTATCGAGCGCGGTGTTATCAAGCAGAACCAAGAGGTCATGGTGTGCGACTACCACAACACGACAGCGCCGTTCAAGGCGAAGATAGTGTCGCTGTATCAGTTCGAGGGACTGAACAAGACCCTATGCGAGACCGCTTCCGTTGGCGACATCGTGTGCATTTCTGGTATCGAGGGTATTACTATTGGGCAGACGATAACCGCCGTTTCCAATCCCGAGCCGCTGCCGTTCGTGAAAATCTCAGAGCCGACGGTCGAGATGACGTTCTCCGTCAATTCGTCGCCGTTCGCGGGTCGCGAAGGCAAGTTTGTAACGTCCCGACAGATACGCGAGCGCCTGATGAAGGAGACCTTAAAGGACGTCTCGCTGCGCGTCTCGGACAGCGAGACCACCGATGCCATGAATGTAGCGGGCCGCGGCGAAATGCACCTGTCGATACTTATCGAAACAATGCGCCGCGAGGGCTACGAACTGTCCGTTTCCACGCCGAGAGTGCTGTACAAGGAGATAGACGGCGTTAAGTGCGAGCCCGTGGAGCGCCTTGTTATTGACGTTCCCGAGACGGCGGTCGGCGCGGTCATGGAGAAAATGGGTCAGCGCAAGGGCGAGATGATAGGTATGCACCCCGTAGGCACGCGCACGCGCCTTGAATATCTTATCCCATCGCGCGGACTGTTCGGTTACAGAAGCGAGTTTATGACCGACACAAAGGGCGAGGGCGTTATGAATGCGGTATTTGACAGCTACAAGCCGTATTTCGGAGATATCCCGCGCAGGACCGTGGGTTCGCTTGTCGCGTGGGAGACGGGCACGGCAGTCACCTACGGACTGTTCAACGCTCAGGAGCGCGGAACGCTGTTTATCGACGCGGGCGTTCCCGTGTATGAGGGAATGATAGTGGGCGTATCTCCCAAGGCGGGCGATATCGTTGTCAACGTCTGCAAGAAGAAGCACCTCACCAACACGCGCGCAAGCGGTTCGGACGACGCTCTCAAGCTTATTCCGTACAAGCAGATGAGCCTTGAGGAAAGCCTGGAGTTCATTCAGGACGACGAGCTTGTAGAGGTAACACCGAAGAATATCCGTATCAGAAAGACCATTCTGGAGCGTGATCTGCGGCTTAAGGCCGAGGCTAAGCAGAAAAAGAACTGACGGAGGGCGATATGAACGGTATAAGTCTGCACGTTCCCGAATACAGCGAGCTTTGGTATCGTCAAAAGTTGCTTGCCGACCCCAACACTATGAGCTACAACAAGGGGTATGGCAGCGAAAACGGTTGTATTGACTTCCCAGAGGAGAAGTGGCAGTCGTGGTACAACTGTTGGATGGCGGGAACGTCCGACAGATTTTATGCGTATATCGTGCTTGACGGCGAGTTTATCGGCGAGGTAAATCTTTATAAAACCAGCGGCAAAGGCTTTTATGAGGACTGTTACGATATGGGTATCGTGATAGAGAGCCGTTACCGCGGCAACGGTTACGCGGCAAAAGCGCTCGATTTGCTGCTTGAAACGGCTTTCAAGGAGCTTGGCGCGGTGAGCGTTCACAATGAATTTGAAAGCTGCCGCGATGCCGCCTTGCGTCTGCATTTAAACGCGGGTTTTTCCGTCGACAGCGAGGAAGGGCATATTATGCGGCTTTCTGTTACGGCGGCGCGATATCATCAAATTAAACATTAGTATTAACGCACACGGCGCTTTTGTCAGTGTGCGTTTTAAACAGGGAGTTGATCGGTTTGGCTAAGGATATGACAAAGGACATGACCAAGGGAGCGGTCGCGCCGATATTGCTGAAATTCTCACTTCCTCTGCTGGTGAGCGCTATCTTCCAGCAGATGTACAATATCGCCGACAGCATGATCGCGGGGCGCTGCATCAATAACGACGCGCTCTCGGCGGTAGGCGCGTCCTACCCGATAACCATGATATTCCTTGCGATAGGCACGGGAATGAACATTGGCTGTTCGGTGATGATCTCGACGTTCTTCGGCGCCAAGGACTTCAGGCAGATGAAAACCGCCGTGTACACCTCGCTTATCTCAACGGGCGTGCTGGCGGTGATATTGACGGTCGTCGGATGTTTCACAAGCGGAATGTTTCTGAAAATTCTTGGCACGGACGCAAGTATTTTCGCCGACTCGCAGACTTACCTCAACATCTACGTTTTCGGGCTGATTTTCCTGTTCATTTACAACATCTGCACGGGAATATTCACCGCGCTCGGCGACAGCAACACGCCGCTGTACTTCCTTATAGGCTCGTCGCTTGGTAATATCGGAATGGACTTGCTGTTTGTGGTCGTGTTCAAAATGGGCGTTGCTGGTACCGCATGGGCGACTTTCCTGTGTCAGGGCGTATGCTCTGTGCTGGCGTTTATCGTGCTGATACGCCGTATTTCACGTGTTAAGAGCGAGAAATACCGGCTGTTCGAGTGGCGTATGCTCGGGAAGATCGCCACGCTGTCTGTTCCCAGTATTTTACAGCAAAGCTTTGTTTCGGTGGGTCAGCTGTTCATTCAGAGCCTCGTTAACGACTGCGGCACGGACGTTGTCGCGGGTTACGCTTCGGCAATAAAGCTGAACACATTTGCCGTAACCAGCTTCTCTACGGTCGGGAACTCGGTGTCAAGCTTTACCGCCCAGAATATCGGCGGCAGGGAGTTCGGCAGGGTAAGGAAGGGCTTCCGCGTGGGTGCGGTCGCCGCTGTCGTTATCGCGGCGGTGTTCGCGGTGTGTTATGTGGTGTTCTCGAAGAACCTTATATACTTGTTCATGGACAGCACCAACGCCGACACGTCGGCAGCCGCTTCGGCGGGTCGGGAGTTCTTGATGACCGTCGCTCCGTTCTACCTCGCTGTGACGGTCAAGCTTGTCGCGGATGGTGTTCTGCGCGGCGGCAGACGAATGTCGGCATTTATGGTAACGACTTTCAGCGACCTGATACTGCGCGTGGCGTTCGCGTTTTTCCTGAAGCCAATGTTTGGCGCTAAGGGGATATGGCTGTCGTGGCCCGTAGGCTGGACTGCCGCGGCGGTCATCTCTATGGTGATGTATTTTGTTTACATAAGAAAGCTTTGTCCGAAGAATACGGAGGTTACTAAGTGAGCCGAAGCTACAAGAAATTCATTGTCTGCAAGGACGATAACAGCAAATTCGGCAAGCGCCTTGCCAATAAAACGGTGCGCCGAAATGAAAATGTTCCCGATGGCGCAAAATTTAAGCGGTACTTTTGCAGCTGGAACATCTGCGATTACCACAGTAAGGAGAAGTTTTACACTGCTGAACAATTCCGTCGCAGGTGGTTCGATATCTCGTACATCGAATTGGATTGGCTGCGCAGACGCTTTCGTTCTTGGAAAGAGGCATATCGGCACTGGCTGCGGTGGTATAGAATGAAGTAGCATGCGGTGGCTGTAAGCTTAGAGCAACACTGCTCGGCTGTGGCGCGTGAAGCGCGACAGGTGCGAGTTTTTGCCTTTTAGATAGGAGTAAAATGACCGAAATAACCATACAAAAAAACGATGCGGGGCAGCGTGCCGACCGTTTTCTCGCCAAGGCGTATCCGAATTTGAAAAGTCCGCTGGTGTGCAAGCTTATGCGGAAGAAGCGCATCAAGCTGAACGGAGCAAAGGTTGAACCGAACGCTATACTCAAAGAGGGCGACGTGTTCCGCTTTTATCTGAGCGAGGAACTGCTGTCAAAGGAAACTAGACGGGAGACGGCGGACTTCCGTGATATTTCCGCGGAAATAAACGTTGTTTACGAGGACGAGAATATTATGTTGGTTGACAAGCCCGCGGGACTTGTAGTTCACGATGACAACGACAACACCGCCGACACGCTGATAAACCGCATATTGAGCTGTCTGTACCGCAATGGCGAGTTCAATCCCGAGTGCGAGAACAGCTTTACACCCGCGCTTGTTAACCGTATCGACCGTAACACGAGCGGTATCGTTATCGCCGCCAAGAACGCTGAGAGCCTGCGCGTACTCAATCAAAAGGTGCGCGACAGGGAAATAAAAAAGCTGTACCTGTGCGCGGTTTCCGGCAAGCCGGAGCCGTCCTCGGCAACGCTCACGGCGTATCTGAAAAAGCTTGCTGAGGAGAACAGGGTACTCATCTCGGACAAGCCGCGCCCCGACTATCTTACGATAAAGACAAAATATCGGGTTTTGGAGAGCAGGGGGGGGTTGTCGCTCGTCGAGGTCGATCTGCTAACGGGGCGGACACATCAGATACGCGCACATTTCGCGCATATCGGACACCCATTGCTTGGAGACGGTAAGTACGGCGAAAACGCCATCAACAAGCGCTACGGAGCGAAATTTCAGGCGTTGTGCTCATACAAGCTGAAGTTCGAGTTCACCACAGACGCCGGGAGATTGGAGTACCTCAACGGTCGGGAATTCACCGTTGGGAATACAAACGGTCTGTGGTTCAGGTATCTGTTCAAATGATACGTGAGCTTGAAAAACGCGACCATAACGCCGTCTGTGATATTGTCAACAGGAACTGGCGCAGTGTATATAACGGATTTGTCGACCCGCTTTTGTTGAATGACAAGGGCTGTGCGGAGCGTTCGCGCGAGCTTACTGCGGACTTCACATCGGGGCGGTTGACAGAACGAGTATGCGAAGAGGACGGCACTGTTATCGGAATGATATCCTTCGGTAAAACTGACGAGACCGACTTTCCGAACGCGTTTGAGATATGGCGGCTGTATGTCACCGAAAACGCACAGGGCAGGGGAATAGGCGGCGAACTGCTCGATTATGCCGAAAAATATGCCGTTACGCATGGATACGCCAAAGTTTTCATTTGGGCGTTCAAGGAGAATGCCAGAGCTGTCACATTTTATCGGCAGCACGGCTACATCGCCGATAAAGAAGTGTATCTTGAGGACTACAAGGCGGTCGGAATAAGACTGGCGAAAAAGCTTTAACGTCAAAATGTTGTATTCCAAAATCGCATACTGCAATATATAAAGTAGCATAACTGCCGCTGTTTTGTTAAAATTGCACAAAATCAACACTTGAAAATTTACATGCTCTTATTGGGAAATTTGGCAAAATCACTTGATAAAATTGCTAAAATTTAGTATAATATTACTTGATAGGTAATATCACGCGATTTATCATGCGATATGTCGCCAAAAATTTATAACTTTCAGGAGGATGATTCCAATGGCAGTTAAAGTTGCAATCAATGGTTTCGGAAGAATAGGACGCCTTGCGTTCAGACAGATGTTCGGCGCTGACGGCTACGAGGTAGTAGCTATCAACGATCTGACAAAGCCCTCTATGCTGGCTAATCTTTTAAAGTATGATACCGCTCAGAAGGGTTACTGCGGCGTTATCGGCGAGAACCTTCACACGGTTTCCGCTGACGATGAGGCTAATACCATCACCGTAGACGGCAAGACCCTCAAGATCTACGCGGAGAAGGACGCTAAGGATTGTCCTTGGGGCGATCTCGGCGTTGACGTAGTTCTCGAGTGCACAGGCTTCTACTGCTCCAAGGAGAAGAGCATGGCTCATATCAACGCAGGCGCTAAGAAGGTTGTTATCTCTGCTCCCGCGGGCAACGATCTCAAGACTATCGTATTCTCCGTAAACGAAAATACCCTGACTAAGGACGATCAGATCATTTCCGCAGCTTCCTGCACGACTAACTGTCTGGCTCCCATGGCTAAGGCTCTTAACGATTACGCTCCTATCCAGAGCGGTATTATGAGCACCATCCACGCTTACACGGGCGATCAGATGATTCTTGACGGTCCCCACAGAAAGGGCGATCTCAGACGTGCAAGAGCGGGTGCCGCTAACATCGTTCCCAACTCTACCGGTGCTGCTAAGGCTATCGGTTTGGTTATCCCCGAGCTGAACGGCAAACTGATCGGTTCCGCACAGCGCGTTCCCGTTACTACCGGTTCCACAACTATCCTTACCGCTGTTGTTAAGGGTGCTGACGTGACCAAGGACGGTATCAACGCGGCTATGAAGGCTGCCGCTTCCGAGAGCTTCGGCTATAACGAGGATCAGATCGTTTCTTCTGATGTTATCGGTATGAGATACGGTTCTCTGTTTGACGCTACACAGACCATGGTTTCCAAGGTTTCCGATGACCTCTACGAGGTTCAGGTTGTTTCTTGGTACGACAACGAGAACTCCTACACCTCTCAGATGGTAAGAACTATCAAGTATTTTGCTGAGCTGTAATCGCTAAGTAACATTTGCCCCCGAGGTCTCCTTGGGGGCATTTTTGTTGGTAGTTATCGTATTCTCTTTGATATGTGATTACCAATTGTTCCCATTTTCGTACTAAAAGCTCATTTTTCTCCATTGACAAGATGATAATAATTTGATATAATTTAAGGTGAGGAATTTTAAAAAGGAGGTCACTGTGTGGAAAATGAAAATAATATAGAGCAGGCTCCCGTGATAACGGAAAGCAATATGTCCGCGGGTGAGACCGCGGTCGCCGTTGAGTCGGCGGAACAGACTTTCGATCATTCCGCGGTTCAACGACCGACAGCGGCTGCTATGACCGAGGAGGCGCGCGCGTATGCCGAGCAGACTGCCGCCGCCGAAAGAATGCAGGCGGAATTGGACGAACAGAACCGAAAAATGGACGAGCAGAACCAAAAGCTGCTAGACGCGCTTGACGAGGTGCTTGAAAAGCGCACCAAGGAAATGCATGAGCGGCAGAAGAATTCGCGTAACAAGGCGGAACGCGTCGCCGCGACTATAGTTAAGAAGGGCGTGGGATTCGTGTCGCTGGGGCTGATAATGATCTTCCTCGGTATTGTGATGATAGTTTGTCTTTTCTCGCCCGCACCCGATTTTATGATCCCGCTTAAGCTGTCGCCGATATGCGCGGTACTTGTCGGTATAGAGTTGCTGTTGAACCAGCTCATGACGCGCGGACACTTCCGCATAAATATCCCGAGCCTTGTCATTTCGGCTCTGTTGGTGGTTGGGTGCTGTTTTATGTGCGTTAAGCTCAGCGGCATTTACAAGGAGGACAAGCAGGAGTATAACAACCGCACAATCGAGGCGGAGATATACGACAGAAGCTACAAGGAGCTGAGATATGTCGCGGATATCGCGGATATCACGGTCGAGGTCGACCTTAATCCCGACGGCTCGGGACAAGCCAAGGGGGTTGACGCTCTGTCCACGGACGATCACGTTAACATCACTGTTGAGTTCGCGGGAGCATACAATTCGCAGAAGACGTTCGCCTCCGACTGTAAGAAGATATTGGACGGATACCGTATAATGGGTATCAATGTCACGAATTTTTACTTCAAGAATTCGGGAGAGTTCCACTCGTTTGATCTCGCCGTAGAGGGACGCTACGCGCAGGATCAGTCCGAGAGCAAGCTCGCGGATGAGGTAAACTATGTTTATCTGGACGATGCGGATTATCTCGAGGATCTTGAGGACTACACCGAGGAAACCAACGAAACGTCACAGGCAGAGACCTGAATGAAAGGTATAAAATGTTGACAAACGAAAAAAAGACAGAGCTTTATAACTGTATTATGAAGCAATTTCCCGACCCGGGACTGTATCGGGTATTGAGAGTGGGGGAGTGGCTGGTGACGAACGGTTATTCTCTCAATCGTCTCGGTTACGGCTCATTTAGGGAATTTGCGGAGGATTTTTCCGAAATGTTCTCTTTTCAGGATGACAACAATAATGAATTTATCGAAATAAGAAGATGGCAAACAGGAGAAAAAAACATGATAAGCAGTATTGACACACAGCATCCCGCCGATAGCTTTTTCGGCTCAGGAAGCATAATTTTAAACGACGATATAATTGAAATGACTCAGCAATCGCTGTACGCGCTGACTAAGATACTCGCGAACGGCTATACCGTTCAGCAGATGAAGCAGGAGATATATCGTAAATTCGACGAGGCAAAGACCAATGGCAAGCTTAATTTTTTCGGTGAGCGCTATACGTTCCCGATAGACTACTGTCCCGACGGACTTCTGGTAAACGGCATAATAACCAAGAATTTAAGTCCGCGCGGCAAGAGCCTGTATTTCGCGTTTGACAAGACACAGATATACCGCACCTCCGCTCCCGAATACAGAAAGCCGCCGCAGACGGGTTCGATACCCGAGACGGACAAGGATATGCTGTACAAAATGCTGACGGATTATTTCCCGTGCAACAAGCAGTACCACATGGCGGCAGTCAGCAAGTTTTTATCCGACCGCGGCATTGACAGATCGAAGTACGGATTTTTCAAGATGAAGGAATTTCTTTCGGAGCTTGGGTTTATGAAAATGGAGGATACGGTGCTCGGAGGAGTGCCGCAGGTGATGATAACCATTATCCCGCGCAACGGTGAAAGCGATACCGTAAGCACTTATACCGAAAGCCCCGAGCCAGTCCGCCGCGTAACGGAGAGCATCGACGTGAATTCCGTACCCGGGGGCCGACTGACCGATTTCTGCAACCTGCCTATTAAGCCTATGGGAATACTGGAGAAATATCTGCACGACAAGGGAATGAAAGTCGATTTTTCGATAGTTGTGCGCAGCATCTCGGAGGACTATGACCGTGCCCGCGCCGAGGGCAGTGTGCGTATTCACGATACAAAGCTGATATTCCCCGTGCGGTATCTCAAGGAGGACGGCACGAGAATAGAACTTACGCTCAAGCCCAGCACTTACGAAGGCAAAAAGTGGTTTCTCTATTACGTCGACACCGTTCCGCATGACAGGAACGCTCACTTCAACGACCCGGGCAGACAGCTCGAGAGCTTTGCGTTCCTCGGGAGCTGGTCGAATTTCCTCACCGAGCTTGCGGCAAAGGCAGTCGACGAGGAATGGGATTTCAGCAGCGCGCCTATTAAGAACCATCAGATATTAATGCAATACATCAAGTACACGTTCAGCCGCCTTATGCGCGAGAAGAAGGTGTGCATTTCGCAGGACAGGCAGTTTGCCGCATTCAATACGGGGCTTGCGGACAATCATTACGACGATATCTACGCGTGCTTTCTGCCCAACGACCCGGACAGCGGTACGGAATGGAAGTTTATCGGTTTCTGTACGGCTGCCTCGGGCGGTCTCGGAAAGCAGCTCGTCAACTATTTCAATCCGCTGCCGCTGCCGCCGTCCTATTTTAAGCGCAACGAGGACTTGTTCTTCGACCACACCAAGCAACTCCACACCGATTTTGAGCACATCATCATCGACAACATAAAGCGCCTGCCGCTCCAATTCCTGTACGACCAGTTTTTCGACAACGCAGAGGCTCGTCAGCTCGTTGAGGACATCCGAGCGTGCGGACACGACCGCGAGGAGCGCGAGCGCCGCGACGAGATGTTTGCCCGCCTCAAGAATATAATCCGCGACAACAGCCGTTTGTTTATGCGCATACAGAACCGTCTCAAGGACTCGATAGAGCTTGCGAGAAAGCGCGTTCGGTGGAACTACAAGACCGCCGTGCCGTCGTATTTCCCGAAAAGGGACAGCATGTCGCTTATGCTTCCTCTGGCGTTGCAGGACGAGAGCAGACCAGACGTTGCGCTGGTCGTTGAGCTTACCCGCTCGGGGAGCTATCAGGGTCAGACAATACTCACGCTGCCGCAGGCGTATATCGACGCGCGGCTGATGTGCCGTATCACGGGAGACTGGCTCACGCCGTCGCAGGTAGTCAACACCAACAGCGCCGAGCCGGACGAGGACGAGCTGGAGGAGACCGAATGAAAACGGTCACGGAGCGTCTTTCCGAGCTGAATTTAAAGGGCTGCAGGATTATTGACACGGAGAGGTGGGGAGAGCGCTCCTTTGTGCTGAACGGAGAGTTTGCCGTAGGCGGTATCAAGTATTTTACGCTCTCCTTTGACGAAGGAGATTTCGGGGAGTTTGACGACTGCGCGGACGCGGTAATCGACGATCTGGATATCGCCAAGAACGGCGAACTGTACAGCGTGAAGTTATCGTTGAATATCGGCGGCGAAAAGCGCGATATCGTGTTCGTCTGCAAGCGTGTTGGCATAACCCCCAAAAAATACCGCGGAATGTCGCGGCGCAATATGTACGCAATGTGGCTTAAGAGTTTAGATGATTATGCCTATATTGAAAGCGAAAAATACTTTGATGACGAGGAAACGCACGAGTTTGACGAATTTACGCTGAACATTAAAAATTATTCGCACCGTGACAGCAAGGTCAGAAGTTTTGCGGTCTGCGAGCTGACGGGGGAGGGGCTGAAATATCGGTACCGTTCCACCTCGTACAGCAATCCGCACACCTTTTTCGACATTATCCGTCATTCGAACGGACACCGCTATTTTCCGTTCCACATCGACCTTTACGGGATAAGCTATCTCGACGTTGACAGTGGTGAGGTATACCACTACATTCCCGAGGGCTGCGAGCACGACGCGGACTGGGACTTCGGCGAATCATTCATAATTACCGATATCCACTACGACCCGCGCACGAACTTTATCGCTTACGGCGGCTGTTACTGGGCTGGACCGTCCAACGTTATGGTCGGCGATTTCTCCAAGCCGCTGAACTTCGATCCGTACCTTGTAAGTGTAAACGAGTTTATTGACCCCGAGTATGAGGAATGCTGGGAGCTTAGGTTTGTTCGGTTCGAGGAAAACGGCGTAGTTGTAAAGAACGAACATGGAACGGAGTTTTTTGTTGAATTCGACAAGATAAAGCAGCGTATGAAAGGAGAATAATGCACTTTTTATGCCATTGCGGCTACGATATCCATGACACATCCGACTGCTTGTCCTACAAAGCGTGCCTGATTGCCGATCAAGACGAGGAGGAGCTTTGGGAGATACTTGAGAAGGGGGAAAAGCCGCATAATGACAAGATCGACATAGCCACTGAGGTAATGCGGCTGCTTCACCGTAATGTCTATCAATGTCCGAAGTGCGGACGTATTTTCATTGAGGACGCCGATGACGGTTACGAGCTGAAATGCTTTGAGCCTGCCGAAAATGTCAACAAGAAAATGTTGATTTCGGCTCACGGCGAGGACTGGCGCGGCTATCTCTACGCCGACTGGTATGACCCCAAGCCCGATTACTGCGAATATAAAGGGTTTATTACACCGCTGTGCAACGTTAAATTCGACGCTCTTTTCTTCGTCGACTACGATGCGTTTGAGCGGCGCTACTTCGAGATATTGGATGAAATGATGGCAAGGAAGATACTCCGCCGCGCACGGTTAAACGTCAACCGCGAGACCAAGCATTCATGGGAGGATAAATGATAATTGACGCACATATGCACCTGCCAAGCGGTGAGCCCGATTTTGACAGCAAAAGACGGCGGCTGTTGTCCGATATTAGGGCGAACGGCGTTGATATAGGAATCGTTATCTCCGATTCGGAGTTGGAAAGCTCGATCGGTTCTATGGACGATTGTGCGGAGCTGTTTTCGGACTGCCCGAATGTATTCGTCGTCGCGGGGATAAGTCCGTACATAAGTTACGGGAAGCAGCTCGAAAAGCTGAAAAAATATCTTACGCGCGGATTTTTCGTAGGCATTAAGCTGTATTGCGGTCACGAGCCGATATATATCGACTGCGGCGATCTGAAACCAATTTTTGGTCTTGCCGCAGAGTATGACATTCCCGTGTTGTTTCATTCGGGTTGGGATAACGCGCAGTACGCCGCACCCGAAAGGGTAAAAGCCGCTGCTGCCGCAAATCCAGATGTGCGGCTTATCTGCTGCCATTGCTATTATCCGAAGCTCGCGGAATGCTTTGAAACGCTGAAAAGTTGCTCTAACGTATACTTTGATCTGTCGTCCGTCGCCGACGAGCCCGAAAAATGCCCATCGATCGCGGCAGTGTTGGAGCGATATATTCACGAAATGCCCGAACGCTTTATTTTCGGTTCGGATTACGGCTGCTGCTACCAACGGCGGCATATCGGCTTTATCAAGTCGTTGGATATCCCGTCGGATAGTCTGCAAGGTGTTTTATACGGAAACGCCGCGCGGATATATAAGATCACCCCATAACAAAAGGCTATGCCGCTAAGCATAGCCTTTAATATTTACCGTATCTCAAAATCCTCGGAAACGTTGAATATCAACGCCGCCATTCGGCAGCCCTCAAGCTCGCGATCTTGTTCGCGCAGCTGCTGAACACCGCTGCCTATCGAGCTCAGACTTATCAGCAGCCTGTATAGGTCGTTGGTTTGTTCGCCGAAAACTCCGCTATCGAACAATCCGAACATCAGATTTCCAAGCGGATAGAAGTCCGCGAGCTGATTTTTGTAAACGGTTACAAGCCCGCTGTTCGTCGAGAATTGCAGCTCCTCGGAAAATGTTATCTGTCCAAAAGCATGTTCGGCACATATCTCGGGAAGGAACGAGAAACATTCCTCGGTAAGCGTTTTGTCGCCTAGCACGGCGAGAAGCTTATCCGAGAGAGTGTCATAATCCTCCTGTGTTTGGATACCGCCGAACAGCTCTAGCGCCGTCCTTACCTTTTCCCTTAATACGTTGATCTTGTTTACGCTGTAAGGGTAAGGGAGAACCGTTTCGGAATCTTGCTTTATGAAGAAAAACTGCTTTTGTGAAGCGAACTGTTGAACGCTCCACTTAGCGGCGACCTCGCCAACAAGTGCACCAAGTTCGTCGCTCGGCACGTCGTTGATACGGCACTCGCCCGTTATCTGTTCGCCGTCCGCTCCGACAGCCTTTGCCGCGTATATCTTCACATAGCACATTTTCTGATTGCCGAGACGCTTCGCGATATGTTCTTTGAGCAAGTTCCAATAGACGGATGTCACAGCTTTTGCGTCATCGTCGTCTTCCGTGCTTTCACCCGTCCCGACAACGTTGCTTTTGTAAACGCTCCAGCGGTGGGTATGCCCCACGAATTCACTTTCGAGCGGCACTTCGTCCTCGCCGCGTCTCATTAACGCGATCCCCTGCATAAACGCGAACAGAAACGAACCGGTCGCCATTCCGATAGCAGCGTCGGTATCCTTGCCCATTCCCGCGCAGCATTCAAACAGCGGTTCTTCCCAATCGGGAGCGGAGATGTAGAAGTTCAGAACCGCCATTTGCTGTTCAAGCTGATCGATCTCGGGCGTTATCGTGATGTTCCATTCGGGACAGAATATCTTTCCGTCCTTTATCTCGTCCTTAGTTTCAAGACATCCATGCAGGCTCTCGAGAACGCGCTGCATAGGATCTTTTTTATGATGCTGCTCAAATTTGGAAAATAATCCCATCACAGCTCCTTAACGATCTCGCCCATAAGCCCGGGAGTTGCGCTGATAGCGTTGGACTCGTCGGTATCAATATGCATAGCGTCGGCAAAGCTCTCGCTTACGCGTACTACTACATCGCCGAGAACTGCTGTTCTGCCGTTAGAATTGCACTTTACCCATACGATGTCCTTATT
>ERZ778496.884-NODE-884-length-24690-cov-4.833854_pt1 | contig 24690 bp, 16 predicted proteins | sample MGYA00433099_ERZ778496 | MGnify/ENA primary metagenome ERZ778496 (study PRJEB29527, sample SAMN07138962) | mouse gut metagenome | material: feces | host: mouse | place: China:Nanjing | collected 2016-01-25 ...
GAAAAAGCCCTGAGGAATATAACGGAACAAATACACACTCGCGCCCAGCAACACCAACGTCACTGCCAATGCCAGCTTTTTATGCCAAAGCATATAGCGCAGGAAATGACGGAACACACGATACACCCGGCTGTCATACAATTCTCCGGACGGACGCTCTTTCACTTTCAGGACACGGTCCGCATGCAGCGGTATCTGCGTCAAGGCAAGTATCCAGCTCAGCAACAACGACACCGCCAGAACAATAAACAAATCCCTCACATATTCGCCCGTGGTATCCGGCGACAGGAAAATCGGCAAAAAAGCCAGAATCGCTATTAACGTCGCCCCCAGCAAAGGCCAGGCCGTCTTTTTCGCAATATTCACCAAAGCCCCCGGCTTCGCAACTCCTCTTTCCAAATCCACCTGGATACCGTCAATAATGACGATCGCATTATCCACCAGCATCCCCATGGCAATAATCAGCGCTCCCAAAGACACCCGCTGCAAAGTCCCGTCAAAAAGATAGAGCACCACAAACGAGCCCAGCACGATAATAACCAACCCCGTACCGATAATCATTCCGCTTCTTAATCCCATCGTCAGCATCAGTACGACAATCACAATCAAAACGGACTCTATCAGATTCACCATAAATACCCGAATGGAATGACTTACCTGGTCCGGCTGGAAAAAGACCTTATGAAAATCGATTCCCACAGGCATACGTGCTTTCAGTTGGTCCAACTCTTTGTCGACCACTTTTCCGAGGTCTACGATATTTCCACCCTTTTCCATAGAGAGAGAAATGCCCAAAGCCCTGCTGCCGTCATAGCGCATTTCATTCCGGGAAGGCTCCCGGTAACCGCGGGTCACCGCGGCAATATCTCCCAACCGCAACTGGTCCTGTTCATGCCCCTGGATAATCAGATTGCGTATATCTTCTATCGTTTGGTAATTATCACTGATTTTCACCCGTATGCGTTCATCCCCGCTATTGAAATAACCGGGATAAACCGTCTGATTCTGTGCATTCAGCGTCGAAAGCACCTCCAAAGGATGTACCCCCATATTTGCCATGCGGTCCTGTATAATCTCAATATTGATACAAGGCTTGCGGTCGCCGTATATCTCCACCCTTCTAACCCCCTCAATGTCCTGCAACTCCCTTTTCACCAACCAGGCATAATCCAGCAGTTCTTCATCGGCAATCCCATCCGTCGTCATGGCATAAAACATCCCGTACACATCCCCGAAATCATCCATCACCACCGACGCCACAGCTCCGGAAGGCAACTCCGCCTGGGCATTTGCCACTTTCCGCCGCAGCATGTCCCATTTCTGTTCCAACTCGTCCGGTTTCACAGTACTCGACAGTTCAACCGTAATCTGGGAAACATCCGCCATGGACTTCGACTGGATGTTATCGACCTCCCCCATCGAGCGTATCGACTTTTCCAATACGTCCGTCACTTCCAACTCCACCTTATGGGCGGAAGCGCCCGGATAAACCGTTACCACCATCGCTTGCTTCACTTTCAGCTCCGGATCTTCGAGCTTGCTCATGGAGACGAAGGCAAACATGCCGCCAATCACCAGTACGGCAATAAAAAACTTTATCAACGCCCTGTTATTCAGAGCATATTCCGTGATATTCATATCCTGTAATTCTTGAGCTTACAACAATCCTCCGACATTCGTCCGACTCACCGGTTTCAACAACCTCACTTTCATCCCTTCCTTTAAACGATGGACTCCGGCGGATACCACTTTTTCTCCCGCCTGCAAGCCTTCACGGATAACCATCTGACCGGTTTTCAATATTTTTCCGGGCACAACGTCCCGGCTTTTCACACAGCCGGACAACTCATCGTATATCCAGACCTGCGCCTTCCCGTTTTTCTCAAAAACCGCCGCCACCGGAACCACGGTTAATGCATTATCCTCCGGAGCATATTCTACGGTCACATTCACACTCATCCCGGCAGCAATGTTCACCCCCTTTTCCGCATTCAGCCGGAAGCGCACGCGGTACAATTGATTCAGATTGGCCTTCCGGGCAATCTCTATCAACTCCAACGGAAAAACCTTACCGGGGAAAACATCGAACGTGCAGAAAAAAGACTTAAAACAATCCTGACGGATATAGTCAGCAGACGGCAGATCCACTTCCACCTCAAAATAACGGTTGTTAATCATGGCAATGACAGGCATCCCGGCCCCTACCGTTTCATGCGCATCAAAATACTTTTTCTGAATATAACCGTCAAAAGGTGCAGTCAGACGGGTATCCGCCAACGCATTTTTATGCGCCTCATACTTTGCCGTAATCTGCTGCAAACCATATACCGCTTTATCGTAATCATTGACCGGCACACTTCCCCGTTCATACAATTCCATCACTCTTTCGGCCTCTGCCTTGATCTGCTTATACTCGGCCTCCGTCGCCGACAACTGGATTTCATAATCCCGGCGGTCAATTTCCGCAATACACTGGCCTTTTTTCACAAAAGCCCCGACTTCCGCAGGCAAGGCGGCCAAAGGCCCGGCAACCCGGAAAGAGAGATTCACATCCGAAGCCGCTTTCACTTTTCCGGGATAGACAACTGCCAGCTCATTCTGATAAGGGCAGGCGACCTCCGTTTTTACCACACCCGCAAGTTCCGCACTTTTTATCTCCTCGTGACCGCAACTATAACACAACAATGCACAAGCCACAACAGACAACATACAATTTTTCAGCATATCCAATAAATTTAGCAACACCTATAACTATCCAAAACCGGTCCCCAGTAACCTGACAACCCGCACTATTTTGTAACACCACCAATCCGCCGGACATTTTTTATACTTTCCGGTATGTCCGCATGTATAAAATTACACACTAACCAAAGAATACAGTTGCTCGTATTGCGCCCTTATCGAAGAGAGCGCATACGACACATCCTGTCTCATCACCAGATAATTTATCACTCCCGCCATAATATTCAAGATATTTCCGGCCAGGACGGAAGTATCCACATCGTTACGAAGCTCCCCCGCCTGCTTGGCTTCCAGTATCAACTGCTCCAACTTAGCCAGGCGCAACATTTTAGCCTCGACAGTCACCTTTTTCAATTCCGGGAAAATTGCCACCACCTCCACCAACAGGGACAGACACAACACTTCCGGAATATCCGCCCCGAACGACCCCGCACGGTAATCCTGAATCCCTTCAAGTTTCTTTACCGCCAAATCAATGTACTCACGCAAAGAACTGATTTGCTGAAATTCAACCGTACGATGCGCGTTAATCAACGCATAATACGCTATCAGCCCCTCCTTCAACACCTCCTCCTTACTGCCGAAGTGATAATAAAACGTTCCCCTTGTTATCCCCGCCGCCTTTTCAATATCATGCAGTCTGACAGCCTTGAAACCTTTCCTGAGGAACAGCAGAAAAGCTTTCTCCGTAATTTCACTCCTTTTATTCGCCATGCACAGAAAACTTTACGCTACGTTTTATTTTTTATCAGCATATAATACTGCCCGTATTGCAGGCGCATATCTGAAAAAGCATACCTCAAATCGGCACTTGACAATTCGATGTTTACCATACTTCCCGACACTGACATCAAATTGCGGGCCAGAATAGAAGTATCCAAACTCCGTTTTATCTCCCCGCTCTGTTTCGCTTTCAAAATGACTTTTTCCCAACGGGACAGACGTTGTTTGGACAACTCGTCAATACGCCTCCGGTAAGCGGGAAACAATTTCTCCACCTCCAGGACCAACTGGAAATACAACTCCTCAATGATAAACAAACCGAACAGCTCCTGCAATCTCTCTATCCTGCGCACCTTTTCATCCACAACAACGTCAATATACTCCTTCAACGACCCCACCCGCTCAAATTCCTCGCCGCTGATTTCCTCCATCACCGTGGCATAACGCTCCAACCCCTCTTTCAGAATCTCTTCCTTGTTTCTGAAATAGTAATAAAACGCCCCCTTTGTCAATCCCGTCGCCGTCTCCAGGTCCTTCAACGAACAGGCATGATAGCCCCGGCTCAAAAACAGAGCAAAAGCCTTATTTATAATTTCTTCCCGGAGACGATTCATGTTTATACTTTTCGGTATGCAAAGTAACAACTTTTTTCTTACCCACCCTTCATCCGGCAGAAGAAAAAGTGATACCTGTCCAAAAAACAGACACCCGCTGTCCATTTTTTTTACACACAAGCCAAACAAACAATCCGGGAAACAACTAATTATCAACACCTTATCATTTTGGCATGAAAATAGCTGTATAAAATACAAACGAATCTAAAATCATTAAAAAAACAGAATATATGATACAGATTGAAAACTTGAATAAGGTATTCCGTACGGAAGAAGTAGAAACATCCGCATTAAATGACGTGTCCCTGCACATCAAAGAAGGTGAATTCGTTGCCATTATGGGTCCGTCCGGATGCGGTAAATCCACCCTGCTCAACATCGTCGGGCTACTGGACAACCCCACCTCCGGCAAATACTACTTCGACGGCAAAGAAGTCGGTTCCCTGAAAGAAAGACAACGCACCATGGTGCGTAAAGGGAACATCGGTTTCGTATTCCAGAGCTTCAACCTCATTGACGAACTGAACGTGTATGAAAACATCGAACTGCCGTTGATTTATCTGAAAATGAAAGCCTCGGAGAGAAAAGAAAAAGTAAACCAGATTCTCGACCGCATGAAAATCAGCCACCGGGCCAAACACTTCCCCCAACAACTTTCGGGAGGACAGCAACAGCGCGTAGCCATCGCCCGCGCCGTAGTAGCCGGACCGAAGCTGATTCTCGCCGACGAGCCGACCGGTAACCTCGACTCCAAAAACGGTATGGAAGTCATGAACCTGCTGACAGAATTAAACAAAGAAGGTACCACCATTGTCATGGTAACCCACTCCCAGCACGATGCGTCATTCACCCACAGGGTTATCAATCTGTTTGACGGACAAATCGTCACCGAAAAACCGAACTTATAATTTTTCTCATAAGTCTAACTGCGAAACAGGGCTACCCATACGGCAGCCCTGTTTTATTTCTCCGCCTTATAGATTCGATTGATGATTACAGCAATGGCACCGTCACCGGTCACATTAGTAGCGGTCCCAAAACTGTCCATGGCAATATAGAGAGCTATCATCAATCCTTGGGCCGTTTCGTCAAAGCCGAGCATCGACTGCAACAACCCCAAGGCTGCCATAATAGCCCCGCCGGGGACGCCCGGAGCTGCAACCATGGCAATCCCCAACATCATAATAAACCCGGCAAACTGGCCGAAATTCACCTCCAGCCCCTCCATCAGCATGATAGCCATGGCACAGGCCACAATTTTCATGGTACTTCCCGACAAATGGATGGTAGCACAAAGCGGGATGACAAAACCGGCAAGCTCCGGTTTTACACGGTTCTTTATCGTCTGCTCCAGGGTGACAGGTATCGTTGCGGCGGAAGACTGCGTACCTAACGCCGTCATATAAGCGGGCAACATGTTTTTAAACAAACGGAAAGGATTGGTTTTACCGACAAATCCCGCTATAAAAAACTGCAAAAACAGCAGAATCACGGTCATGATAAAAATGACCACAATAATTTTCACAAATACGCCCATCACCCCGGCCACCTGTCCGGAAGTTTTCATATTGAGGAAAATACCGAAAATATACAAAGGCAAAAGCGGAATAATCACCGACACAATCACCCGATTAATAATATCCTTGAAATCCTCCATCATGCCTTTCAAGCGATTTCCCGGAATCACCGACATCCCCAGTCCCAACGTAAACGCAAGTACCAAAGAGGTCATCACCCCCATCAAAGGCGGCATCTCGATCGTAAAATAAGCCCCCAGCTCCCTGACCGACTCCGCCGAAGGAGAAGAGAGCTTGTCGGTGGAATCCAACAGCCAGGGGAAAACCCAATCGCAGGTAAAATAGGTAAAAAAGCCGGAAAACAGAGTAAAGCAATAGGCCAACAACGCCGTAATCAACAACAGCCTGCCCGCTCCCTTGCCCAAATCGGCAATTCCGGGAGCCACCAGTCCCAGAATCAATAACGGGATAATGAACCCCAGAAAATTACCAAACAACGAATTAACGGTCAGGAAGATGCGGACCAGCCAATCCGGGAAGAAAAGGCCACAAACTACACCGAATCCGATGGCAATGATAATTTTAGGCAACAAGCCGAATTGAATACGCTTCATGGGTGATTCCGGATTAATCGTTACATACGTTGTACGACACAATGTTACAATTGTTTTACAGTTTTCACAAATTTTCCCGGCTTATTTCTTCATTCCCCACAAAACAGGGGAGGCTTTTTAACCTCCCCTTATCATGAAATAATCTATACTTAGCAGGTAGCATCTCCCTATAAGCTCCCACTCCTCTGGTTATCCCCTGTATTGTACATGGTATACTCCCGTAATCAGCGCACCAGGTAGAATCTATGTACAAACCATGCACAAAGCAGGAGAGTGAGACCTTGTAGCAAGGTACTACGGACTTTACTCCCGGAAACACGTAAAGAAAGCACCTCCGTGAACCTATATGTCCCTTATTCGTTATTCAGGGTTTCGACGGGATTCACAGTCGCAGCCTTCCAGCTCTGATAACTGACGGTCAGCAACGTAATAAGCAAGGTAATCACGCCCGCCAACAGGAATACCCACCAATAAACCGCTACCCGGTAAGGGAATCCGGCTAACCAGACGTTCACAATGTACCAGGCTATCGGCACCGCCAGCACAAAGGAGATGCCTATCAGCTTCAAAAATCCCTTGTTCAGCAACACCAGCATCTGTGCTTCCGTCGCCCCGTTCACTTTGCGGATACCGATTTCCTTCACCTTATACCGGGCATTAAACAGTATCAAACCGTAAATACCCATCAAGGCGATTAAAATCGTGATAAAACCGAAGATTGAAATCAGTTTGGCGAAATTCGCCTCCTCTTGGTACATCTGATTCATCGTTTTGTCCAAAAACTTCACATCCCCGCCTTTATCAGAAAATTGCCGGAATGTCTTGTGGATAAAACCGATGGTTTTGGGCAGATTCGTGCCGCTCACTTTGATTAAGGCATAATTGATTCCCTGATCGTCTCCGCAAACAAAAGCCATCGGCGTGATTTCTTCACGTACGGAACGGAAATTGATATTTTCGGCAACCCCGACAATTTGTCCCATATTCCGGAAACATCCTATCTCTTTTCCGATAATATTTTCAATACCGAACTTTTCAACAAACTTCCGGTTAAAAATAATCTTATTCACCCCTTTTTCATTGTGGGCAAAAAAGTCGCTTCCCTCAGTAATCCGGATATTGAAAAAACGCAAAAAATTATGAGCTACCGGCCAGGCATAAAAATTTACCGTCTGACCGTCAAACGGTCTTCCCCATCCCATACCGACCTGACCGGGAAGAAAGCGGGAGGTGGTAAAATCCTTGATTTCCGGTCGCGTCCGCAATTCGTTTTCAAACGCATTCAATTGTTTGTGCAAATCATCATTCAGGGAAACATACACGATATTTTCCCGGTCATAGCCCAAACTCATATTTTGCATATACTGATGTTGCAACTTAATAAAAACGGCAACCGTAATCAAAACAATCGTCGTAATGAACTGAAACAGCAGCAAAGCGTTCCTTAGCCGGATGCCTTTCGGCGTCAGCGCAAACGTCCCTTTCAGCACCAAAGCAGGAGAGAAAGAGGTCATGTAATAAGCAGGATAAATTCCGGCAATCACCCCCATAAAACAGGCAATCACTCCTATTCCAGCCAAGATATGCCAATTGGCACCAAAATCGAGGTTGGCAGTAAAGAAATCAGAAATGGGTGACGCCGTAAACAACGAAGTCCACACCAACGAAAGCCCGAAAGCAACCAACGAAAGCGCCAGCGATTCAAAAATAATTCCCCTCTGTAACTGCCCTTGCATAGCACCCATAACTTTTTGGGTATTGAGTCGTTTGATGCGGACAGGCGCCAACGCCGTTGAAAAATTAATAAAATTCACATAAGCAATTCCGATAATAATAATAGCAATCGCTATCAGGCAAAGGGTGGTGTTCAAATTCCCCTTTTCTCCGATCTCAGACTTCGCCGTAAAATAAATATCCTTGATAGGTGTCAAATAAAAATCCAGCCTTTTTTCCCCGGATTCCGTCTGCCCGCCATAGGTATTCCGCTCATTTATCTTCTTCGCCACCTCTTCGGGTAATGCCCCTTTCGCCAGTTTATAATAAGGAATATAAGACCATTCCGACCAGTCATCATCCTTTAAACGATAGAGAACACCATTCTTCATGGAACTGTTTTCGGGAAAATCTTTATACACCAACGTCACGGTCACCGGAGTATTACCGATATTTACATTCTTCCCCAATGCCGACTCCGTGCCAAAAAACTTTTTGGCTATATTTTCCGACAAGGCGACGGAATACTCTCCTTCCAGACAGGTTTTCGAATCTCCGGCAACAATTTCCGGCGAAAACACATCAAAAAAACCGGGAGTCACCCGAAAGAAAGATTCCCAATATTCCGTCTTGTTTCCCGCACTGTCCGTCGTACTTATCACCTGGTCCCATCCCTGGTGAATAGCGCAATAAGCCTCTATTTCAGGAATATTCTTAGCAAAATCCTCTATCCCCGGCACACAATAGTTTGCACTGTAAGAAGTACCGATACGGTCATAATACTCCTGTAAAAATATACGCTCCTTGTCTTTATACGACCGATTGTAACCGAATTCATAAAAAACCTGGAAAGCAATAACCGTCAGTATCGTGAAAGCCACCGATAACCCAATCAGATTCAGAACAAATGACAGTTTATTCCGCTTCAATGTAATAAAAAACTCCCGAAACATAACTTTGTATTTTAATAAATGAAATAATTATTCCTGTTTCAACACCTCCACCGGATTGGCATTCGCCGCCCGCTGCCAAATAAAGCAGGTTACCATAGCAATATGCCCGTGGCTGAATTACTTTATCTTTTCAACAAGATACATGCCATTTTTATATATTACTATAAATCAACAAATTAAAAACAAAAGACATTCACCATATTGTCAAAATTATAGACACCGGATGTCAAAAAAATTTACGACAAAAAGAGGCCCTTTACAGGAAGCGGGGAAATATGTCCCGAATTTGATTCTCCCTTCGATTTGCATTATCTTTGACAAAAATTCCGGCTGATGAAAAGTTGTTGTTCTTGTGTGTTTGCATTCATATTCTGTCTCTGCCTCCGCGCGGAGTTGCCGGCTACGGAGCTCCACCCTCACGAGCCCCCGATTCAAAGTATGATTCACCGTTTCAATCACGCCAAGAACGCCAAAGAAATCCTGACTCAGGCGGACCGGATGTATCGTACAGGACAACATTTCGAGTCCGATACCCTGTTACAAAAAGCCCTACGCTATTATCAACGCAAGAAAGTATCCTCCGAACTGACACGCCTTTATTTTTACATGGGCATGTTTTACGAAAACCGGCATCAAGCAGCGGAAGCCCTTAAACAGTATACGCTGGCAGAAACCAACGCGGCACTTGCCCCCGACTCCCTGCTCGCCCCTGCCCTTGCACAAAAAATCTCCGGTTTGCAACAAAAATTAGGCCAAAGAGCAGCAGACGACCTGCAATGGGAAAGCCGTTACATACAGCTTTCGCAACAATCCCGGCAATGGCACGCAGCCAGCCGGAGATGGCGCACGGCTTGCCTTGTGGTGAGTGCCCTGCTTCTGGCTTTCGTTGGAGTGTCGCATTACCGGACACTCCGCCGCAAACACGAGCTGTTTGAAAGCCAGCTTTTCATCGAGCGGCTTCAACGGGCGGAAGAGGAACTGAAAGAGAAAATGTCGCAGCAGCTTCATGAGAAAGACGGAAAACTAAAAGACTTTTTCCGCCTCCGGGTGGAGATGATTAAAGAGTTTGTGGAATTTTCCCAAAAATATGCCAACAATCCCGAAAAGCTGAAATACAAGTTTCAACGCACCATCTCCACCAATTCGTTTTCTCCGACCGACTGGGCTTTGCTGCTTGAAGGCGTGAACATCACAGGCAACGGGATTATCGGCTACCTGCAACAGCACTATCCCGAACTGACGGAAGAGAACCTCCGCTATTGCGCCCTCATTTGTGCCGGGTTTGAGACGGACGAACTGGCTGTGCTGTGGGACGTGAACAACACGTCCATTTATAAACGCCGTACCCGTCTTCGCCAAAAACTGAATCTTCCCCAAAACCAGGACCTGAAAAAGTTTTTTGATGAGTTGGTAACCCGCCTGGGCTGAAAATATGCCCGTTTACACCCGTCTTTCCAAGGCTTTTTTCCAATGTCTCGCTTTTGCTTAAAAACAAAATTGATTATCAACACATTAAAAAAATCATGTCCCTATATTTTTCCACCTGTCCTATAGGATTTACGGAACACATCTTCTAATTTGCATCACAGAAAACAACTAAAATTAACTCACAGATGAAACGCATTTTATATCTTTTCCGCGGTTTGCTTCATTCCAAAGGAAACACACTGACGAAAATTGTCTCCCTCACCATTGGGCTTTCCGTCGGCATACTGGCATTCGGATATTGTGTTTTTGAAACCGACTACGATAATTTCCATAAGGATGCCGACCGCATATACCGGGTTGATTATCATCTCCCGCTTACCCTGCTGGAGGAAATCTCCCGCGAAATCCCGGAAGTCGAGCTGACGACAGCACTCTCTTCCCGCATTCCCGCCACCTACCACTATAAAGAGCATGAAATCTACGGCGGCGAAATCCGGCTTGCCGACACCTCTTTTTTCCGGCTTTTCTCCTTTCGTCTGCTTTCCGGCGATCCGCAGGCTTTGCGCCATCCGGATAAGCTGTTCATATCAGAAAAACTGGCACACATCCTTTTCGGCCAGGAAGATCCCGTCGGGAAAGAAATTATATACAATCATCAACCGCTTGTGGTGGGAGGCGTCTATGAAAATTTCCCCCGCAACAGTTTCCTGATGTACACCAATGCCCTGCATTCCTTGGCCGGAGTCAGTGAGGAACAGAAGTCGGCAAGAGAAGACTACAGCGGTTATATCCGGATTTCCCCCAACGCCAACCCGCAGGAGGTGAAGCAAAAAATACAGGCTATCATCGACCGTCACACCACGTCCGAGCAACCCGAACAATATGCCTTGCATCCTTTAAAGGAGCTGCATCTGAAATACGGCTGGGGCTATACCTCCGTCTATCTGGTCGGTTTCATGGGGTTGGCTATTGTCATCATATCCGCCCTCAACTATATCCTCATTTCGATTTCATCGTTGATACAGAAAAACAAGGAAATCGCCATTCACAAAATAAACGGAGCAAACAGTGCCCACATTTTCAGGATATTTTTCCAGGAAACGGTTGTCCTTGCCCTGCTGGCAGGAGCGCTTACCTACGGCATCCTTGCCGGATGCCAGCCTTTTCTGGAAGAGCTGCTGTATAGCTCTTACGCCGACTTCTTTAACCTCCGTGTGTGGACAACCATCGGTTTGTTTTTCCTGGGCATGGTGTTTTTTACGGGAGGGATACCGGCACGGATATTTGCTTCCATTCCGGTATTACAGATTTTCCGGCAGGTTTCATTACACCGCCGCGCATGGAAATATATTTTGCTCTGGATACAGTTTTTTTCGACCTGTCTGCTGCTTACCTTGCTTTTGATTTTCAGCAAACAGTACAATTACCTGATGAATAAAAACCTGGGATATGAGACACGGGATCTTTACTACACCCAAATCGCATGCGGCTACCCCTATCCCTCCCTGACTTCGGTGAGAGATGAAATCAAGCGTTTACCTTTCATTACGGACGCAGCTTTCGTGCATACGCTCCCGCTGTGGACTCCCCGGACCACAGTCTGTAACAGCGAACAGCAGGCGATATTTGAAAGCAGCTATCTCTATGCTGATGACGGTTTACTCCGCCTGCTGGAAATCCCGTTTGTCGAAGGGGACACGACCCACTTGCCAGCAGCTTCCGGCGAAGTGTGGGTGAATGAAAAATTCCGCGACAGGCTTGCCGCAAACCCGCAAGCCACCAGTCCTTTGTCACTCGGTGCCCATACCGTTACTCCCCGGGGCGTTTTCCGGGATTTCCAGGTTGCCTCCCTCTATGTCGCCCAACAACCGCTTGTCATCTTCCCGCTGGAAGAGCCAGACACCTGCCACAATTATTACTTGTTGTTTAAAAGCAGTCAAATGACTGCCGAAAACATGACCGTGTGGAAAGAAAAAATGCAGGAGGTCTGTAAGCAGTCGAATTTCCACCTCTGGTATTATCCCTATACACATCAAAATGCTTACGAAGCTGAAAAAGACATGTGCACAACCGTAGAAATCATCACCTATCTTGCCCTTGTCATCGTATTATTAGGGCTGTTTGGCTTCACCGGCGACGAGGTGGCGCGGAGAACGAAAGAAATTGCCGTCCGCAAAGTAAACGGAGCGTCGGTACTCTCCATCACCCTGCTCCTGTTGCGAAACATCTGTCTGCTAGCACTGTGTGCCCTGCCGTTCGGATTGGCGGGCGCATATTATATGGGAAGTTATTGGCTGGATGAATTTGCGTGGCGGATACCTCTCTCCGTATGGTTGCTGACGGGAGGCGCCGCGATTACTTTCGGCGTGATTGTAGGAACCGTTTTGCTGAAAAGCAGACAGGGCATCAAGACCCAACCTGCCGAAGCCTTGAAAAACGAATAAACAGAATTATTTTGAATAAATAACAGGATGAATTTGCATATTTACCGGAGAATGTTCATCTTTACCCGCAAATAAAAAATGAAAGTACTAACCTTTAAAAGCGAAAAGGATGAAAATGAAAATGTTACTTCTGGCGTTGGCTTTGGTATTTTCCGTAAGCATCGCCTCTGCACAAAGCAACAAAACAACAAAAAACTGCAAGAAAGAGTGCAAAAAGGAATGCGTACAAAAGAAAGAGTGCAGCAAGCAGGAATGCAAATGCCCGGCTGATTGCAAAAAGGACGGGAAATGTGCCGGAACCTGCAAAAAAGACTGCAAAAAAACAGCTTGTGCTCAGAAAGCCGACTGCAAAAAAGACCAGAAATGCTGCAAAAACGCTAAAAAAAGCGAATGCCCAAAAGCAAAAAAAGAGTGCTGTAAAGACAAAAAATAATCAGACCGTTGCTTATGTGAAATTGCCGGAACCGCTTGGGGTTTCCGGCAATTTTCATTTTCCCCTTAATCGGTCAGGAAAGACTTATTTCTGTTCCGAGCAACACTTTTGCGGAGATTGCCATCCGGGAAAAAGCAAAAAGTTTCTTCCCCAAATCTTTTAATGAAGCACCAATGTGATAGACATCGGAATCTATGAGCAGAAAACGGTCGTGAAAGCGTGTGCTTTTATGCACTTCAATCACCGGATATTGCGCGTTGCAGCGCTCCAAATCAAGCCGCAATGGCTTGGGGATGCTGCAAGTGTAAATCCGGACACTTACCTCTTTTTTACGTTTGCACAATAAGGTCAGGACGGAATCGTCCACATAATTATCGATTAAAACAATGGAACGTTTTGCCTTTCGAATCAGTTCGGCAACAAAGGCATAAGCATCAAAAATCTGCCCGTCGAAAAAAACGCCCTCGACAGGAGGCAAAGCCGTCCGGACAAAAAAGTCAATTTTTTCGGAATGTTTTTCCAAGGTTTTGTCATATTCAATAAATTTTTGAGTCACCCGGTACTCCAAACTTTCTATCCTCTGATTCAAGGCATATCCTCGTAAAAGATACTCTTTTAATACTTTATTTGCCCATTGCCGGAATTGAATGCCCCGTTTGCTATTGACACGAAAACCGATAGATATGATAGCATCCAAATTATAGTATGTGAGATTGCGGCCCACCTGACGATTATTTTCCAAACGAACTGTTCGGAAATTCCGAACAGTTGAATTTTTATCCAATTCTCCCTGTTGATATATACTTTTTATATGTTCACTGATATTGGCTTTACTCGATTGAAAAAGCGCAACAATCTGCGCCTGCGTAAGCCACACGGTTTCGTCTTCCATACGGACTTCCAGTCTCACCGTATCCTTGGGCTGATAGAGAATGATTTCACTTTTGGATTGCATCTTAAAGGTATTTATACAAATTTACAAAATTTACCTAAACAACCCAATAGTGAAGAATATATATCAGAAGCGGTTAGCCCTCTTTCAAGGCATCTACGGGATTTTGGAGCGCGGCTTTGCGGGTTTGCCACGTAGAAACCAATAACACCAACAGCAAACAAATGCCTGCATCCAGCACAAACAGCCACCAATGAATTTCCACCCGGTAAGCAAATCCCTGCAACCAGTAAACCATCAGCCCATAAGCGACCGGCAACCCAATGAAGCACGCGCCAAGCATTTTCCGGACAAATCCCCGGTTCAGTAATCCCACCACCTGCCATTCCGTGGCTCCGTTGATTTTCCGCATGGCAACCTCTTTGCGACGGCTTTCAACAACAAACATAGAAAATGCCAATATACCCATGCCGGAAATGAGGATGGCTAGAACAGTTAGAATATGAATCATTTTCGCTAAAGCCACATCACGGGCATATAAATCCGTATAACTGTATTCAGAATACTGCAACATAATTCCCATGTAATTATCCCGGTAATACTTCTGCAGATAATCCAGCACCTCCTGACGTTTGCCCTCCCGATAACGGATATTCAAGGTATTGTCAAAACCCGGCAAATGTGCTCCCAAAACGACAGGTTCCACTGCCTGATACAACGATTTGTAATGAAAATCGTCTACCACCCCGACAACCGTAACGGTCGAATTTCCGTAACTCAGCACTTTACCGACAGGATTTTCCAATCCCAGTTCCCGCACCATCTTCCGGTTAATCACCGCCTCTCCAGGCTTTCCACTCCCGTTGTAATATCGCTTCTGGTTTTCATTCCGCCGGTAGTTCCGTCCCTCCGCCAAGTGCATCGAATAGGTCGCCAGGTAATCCGCATCACCCAATAAAAGCCGAGCTTTTACCTTCCTACCGGGCTGATTTACGTCACATACCTCATAGCTGACGGTGCCTTTATAGGGCAAGGAACGTCCGTTTGTCACCGCCAAAATATCGGGATGCCGCAATAATTCATCCTTTGCCGGCAAAAAAACCGATTCATTCCCCGGCCACTCCACACACAAGATATTCCGGTTATCGTAGCCCATCGGTTTGTTCTGAACAAAATCCATCTGCTGCGACAACAACAACGAGGCAAAAAAGAGTCCGCAAAAAATACACATCTGTCCCACCAGCAACACTTGTTTCAAATCCCACTTTCCTGTTGTCCGGCTAACAGCATTCTTTATACCGTTACGGTCCAACCGTCTCAACATCCATGCCGACAACAAATAGCCCATTACCCCAATAAACAACAATACGATTCCACCGAAAAGCACACCTTCCATCACAGTCAGCCCCCATTCATACGGATGCCCCGACGAAACAATCCCCATAAACCAAGGATGAACCGCACGCCCCAGCCATACAGCCAACAATAAAGCCGACAAAAGATGCACTCCTATTTCAAGATACACCTGTTTCCGCATAATCCGGTTGCCCGCACCGAAACATTTCTGAATAGCATACATTCCCGTGTTTTTATGCAATTGGGCTAATTTAATCATCAGATAATTGCATGAGGCCAGCAATAAAATCAAAAAGGCCACACCACTCAGGATATAGTTAAAGCGGCGGGAGCCATAACGGAATACCTCTTCATAATCCCGGAGGTGTTCCGAATGCAGATAAACATTCCGGAACGACTGCAACACCACAGTTTTATTCAACTGCTTTTCATAATCCGAATAACGTCCTTCCATTTCCTGTATCGCTTTTCCGATTTCCACCGCGTCGGCATGCTCATCGAGTTGCAATAATGTCGTAAGCGCATTGCCACTCCCATACTTATACAACCTTTCCACTCGTTTAAAATCAAGCAGCAAATCCGCCTGCAAGGAAGAATGTGCCGGCATATTCTTCATCACGCCAACCACATGATAAACCAAATCTACGGGACGTTGAGGGTACCGAAGCACTAACGTCTTTCCTACTGCCGACACTTCGCCAAAATATTTCCGGGCGGCACGCTCCGAAATAACCACCCAGTCCGGAGGCATTTCCCCTCCGATTTTACCCTCCACCAGCGGAAAATCCAATACACTGAAAAACTGGGGGTCCGTATAGATACACTCCCGCTCAACCCAAAACTCACCGGTACTCTCCTGCCTGACTAAAAACGTCTGAGGAGCCACAATACGCACAAACTCCCTGACGCCCGGTATCTCCTTTTTTGCATTTTCTCCCATAGGACTGCAAAAAGCGGAATACCACATATCATTCCCCTGCGACAAATAAGTAGCCCGGTAAAGCGTCTCTCCTTTCGTGTGGAAACGGTCTGTCTGCCACTCTTTCATCACATAACCGTATATCAGCAAAGCCACCGTAAAAGCAATAGCCAGTCCACCAACATTAATTACGGTATATACCCGGCTCCGCGAAAATCGGCGGAATATCAGTTTTAAGCACGTTGTATACATGACTTTCCGATTTTCAGTTTGTTCCTATTCGTCTTTCAGGCATTTGACGGGATTGACGTTAGCGGCCTGCCAAGTCTGGTAGCTCACAGTCAAAAGAGTCACGACAAAAGTGACGGCGCCCGCCAACACAAATACCCACCAGCTCAAAGCAGTACGCTCAACAAAACTTTTCAGCCAGTTGCTCATAAACAGGTAAGCCAACGGACACGCCAAGAGATAAGAGATTCCCACCCACATGAAGAAATCACGGTTAAGGATAAATAACAATTCTCCCACCGAAGCCCCGTTGACCTTTCTCACACCGACCTCCTTCAAGCGGCGCTGTGTCGTGTAATAAGCCATAGCAAACAACCCTGCCACACTGATAATCAACGTAATCATCATTGCCACACCCAGAATCTTTTCGGCATTGGTTTCCGCCTTATACAATTGGGCATACCTGTGGTCAAGGAAATGATAATCGAACGGCGTACCCGGATTCAAGTCGTTCCATTTCGACTGCACCAACCGAATCGCTTCCTGCGGATTTCCCTGTACCTTGAAAAATACGGTAGGAGAACCGTAGACCCCTTCATAGGGGAAATAAATCTGCGGGTCTACAGGTTGGTGGAGCGACTTGGTATGCGCATCCTTCACCACGCCCAATATCGTATAATCATAGTTTCCGTTTGCCCTCAATTTTTCACCCACGGCATCCGACGAAAGTCCGAACATCCGGGCGGCAGTCTCATTAATAATACAATAACGGAGTGAATCGCCCATATCTTCCGTAAACTCCTGTCCCGCTTTCATCTCCATCCCCATAAGCCGGAAGTAATTGGGTTTTATCTGGCAAAATTCCAACAAATACTCCTGTTCGCTTCCCGATTTCCGTACGACATCCCCTCTACACCACCCCAACGGATCGGTATCTTTCAGCGTCACCCCGACAATCGAAGAATGAGAAAGCATCTCCCGACAAAAAACGTCGTAATTCCGGAGAAAACCACCCCGGTCGGAAACATAAAAAACATTCTCTTTGTCAAACCCCAAATCCTTATGAATCATGTAGGCTACCTGTTTTTCAATAAAAAACACCGAAATCAATATCACAATCGCAACGGTAAACTGAATAACAATCAATCCTTTCTGAAGGAAAGAAAGGTTTTTCCCTTTAAACTGCCCTTTCAAGGTTGCCACGGTATTGAACTTAGTCATATACAGAGCAGGGAATGTTCCGGCAGTCAGCATCACCACAAACACCACTGCCACTAAAAACACATACAACAGCGGTCCGGTAAAATCAATGGCCAATTGACAATCCGCCAGACGATTGAACAACGGCAAAGCCAATACAGCCAACACCGTCCCGATGCCTACTGCCGACACCACATAATAAAACGTCTCCCAATAAAATTCCCCCATCAGACTGCTTTTATCCGCCCCGTGGGTTTTCCGGACCCCGATGGATTTGGCCCGCAAGAAAGAAGTGGAAACAAAGAGATTGATAAAATTAATACAAGCTATCAGCAGAATAACAAAAGCCGTCAGTACGAATACCATCACCAAATTCTTGTTGCCGTGGACGACATTGTCAAATTTAAACCCCTTGTCGAAATAAATCTCCCGCAGAGGCTGCAACCGGAACTCAAAATCCAGTTGTTCGAACATAGGCAGGGATTGCCGGATCATCTCCGTCATGCCTTGCTCTATTTTCGGCAGGAACAGGGCATCTGCAATTTTAAAATAGGTCATGAAAGCGTCCGTTTGCCCGTACTTATGGGGTTGCGCCCAATAGCCGGTAAACGGAGCCACAATATGCGCCTTCAAATGGGAATTGTCCGGCATATTTTCCATCAATCCCACGACAGTAAAGTCTTTACCGTCCATCCGGATAATCTTTCCCATCGGATTTTCACCGGGAAAATAACTGTTAGCGGCATATTCATCTATCACCAACCCATCCGGCGCCGAGAGACATGTATAAGGATTACCGACTTTCAAAGCAAACGAGAAAAAAGAAAAGAAAGAAGAGTCTGCCAGTAAAACTCTTTTTTGGGGATAAAGCACACTATTCACCGAAAGATCAAACGATAACGGTACAACACGACACATAGCCTGCAACTCCGGGAACATCCGGATCGCATCTTCCCCAACCTTCTTAAAAGTACCCCCGATTTTCACCTGTTCGCCATTCAGCGTGACCAAACCGTTCACGCGATACATCTTATCCTTATCCCGGTGAAAACCATCGAAACGAAATTCATTCACCGCCCACAAACCGATTAACACAACAACAGCCACCGCTACCGCCAAACTGCCGATACTCAACACCCCGACGGTCTTTTGTTTTTTCAGATTCCTCCAGAATATTTTCAGACTATTACCATACATAGCATAAAATTTACATTTTCCTTTCTTTTATCAATCCGCATGCCAAAAGCAAAACATATTGAATATCAAAAAGATAATATCTTTCCTTCCGCCCGAATGTGTCTAAAATTTTTACACTCCGTGTCAAATAATCACCCAAGTTTCAATGAATCACCTTATTCGTTTTTCAGCACGTCGACGGGATTGACGCTGGCGGCTTTCCAGCTTTGCCAGCTGACAGTGAGCAGGGCGATGACGAGCGTGAACAAGCCGCCCAGCAGGAATATCCACCAGTGTACGGGCGCCTTGTAGCTGAACCCCTCCAGCCAGCGGTGTACGGCGTACCAGGCAATGGGACAAGCTACTACAAAGGAGACGAACAGCAGCCGAAAAAAATTACGGTTCAACAACACCATAATCTGTCCTTCGGAAGCACCGTTCACTTTACGGATGCCTATCTCCTTGCGTTTATACTGGGCATTGAAAACCACCAGGCCATACATGCCCACCAATGCCAATACTATCGCGATGCCTCCCATCAGAAACACCACCTGCATCAGCTTCTTCTCCCCCTCATAATTTTGTTGCAAAGACTGATCCAAAAACTTAAATTCAAACGTCCCGTCAGGATTTAGCCGCTCATACACCTGGCGTATTTTTTCCACCGTTGCGGGCAAATCCCCTCCCGCCAATTTCAGGAACATAAAGGCATACTCCTCGCCGCCTTTGCAAGTAATCGCCAAAGGTGCCAGCGGCACACGCAGGGACATATAGTGAATGTCCTTCACCACACCGATAAACCTCCCCAATCCCGGACTCGTTGCTATCGTCGTCCCGAAACTGTGTTCCAGCGCAGGGTGTTTCCTCACGGCAGTCTCATTCAGGATAAGCTGTGCCGATTGGTCGGATTCTGAAAAATTCTCCCCTTTAACAATAGACACACCGATAAAATCCAGGAAATTCTTGTAGACATGCCAACGGTTCAACATCAACGCTTCTCCTTCCACATCCAATCCGATTCCCGAAATCATATCGGTTCCCAAAATATGGTCGGCAAACGTATAATCCGTCACACCCGGGATAGCCGTCATTTCGGAAATCAACGCACTCTGACTACCCGACAAATCCCCGTCCAATTCAAAGAAACCGATATTTTCCGTCTCATACCCCAAGGAATAATACTGCATATAGCGGTATTGTATACCTATCAACAACGTACATATTATCAAAACTATCGATGTGACAAACTGGAACACCATCAACCCGTTCCGCAGGCGTATGCCTTTCGGCGACATGACGAAACTCCCTTTCAGCACCAGCGCAGGTTCAAAAGAGGTCACGTACCACGCAGGATAAAGCCCTGCAAAGACGCCCATCAACACGGCTCCGCCACCAACAGCTGCCAGAAGTCCCACATGTTCCGCTGGCGCTAATGACATCGAGAACAAGGAAGCAAAACCGGAAAAGGCAAACAAATGAAGTAATCCCACTGCCAATCCGAAAGCAAGCAGTGAATAGGCCACCGCTTCACCCACCAACCGCATTCTCAACCTTCCCACACCCGCCCCCAGCACCTTTTGCGTATTCACCGCTTTCATCCGGGAAGGAGCCAATGATATGGAAAAATTAACAAAGTTAATTTCGGCAATCAAAATGATAAGAATACCTATGGCCAGCATAACCGCCGCACCCCGCTTCGTCCCTTTTTCAAATGTATCGAACATCGTCGTCTGGTCGTAATATATGCCGGTCAGAGGGGACACCCGCAAATAGAATTTCCCTTCCTTTTCCATCTGCTCTTTTTTGTGCAACCCCTCGAAAATCTGCTCCATCGCCTCAATCTTAGCCCCGTTCACTTGGTGCTGCAAAGCCTGTCGGTCGCTATTCGCCGCCAACAGATAAATCTGCACATCCCAGCCACCCCATTCCTCCTCCCTTTCGGGCAAACGGGTATAACACACATTTTTAAAAACAGAATTGCCCGGCATATCCTCATACACCGCCGCCACGGTATAACCGCCTTCAATATCCCCGCCATACACCTGTTTCCCCACGGCGGATTCCTTACCGAACCACGTCCGGGCCGTCGATTGGGGTATCAGTAACATATTGGGCTCCGTCAAAGCCTGCCGGCCATCGCCTTCCACTATTTCAAGCCCCAGAATATCGGCAAAAGAACCTGATACCTTTGCTCCCCGCTCTTGAAACTTTTCGAAACTTCCATCTTCATGCTTCAATACAAACAATGTCTTGAAATCGCCGCCGGTCACAAAATAATCCTCCACCAAAGGGCACTGCTCTTTCAGCAAAGCCCCCACAGGCTGCGGTCCGAAAGCGCTGTATTGCAGCGAAACCGGGAAAAGGGTTTCTGCCCGGAATATTCGGTCGGCATTCTTGTGGAAACGGTCGTACCCGTACTGGAACGACAACTGCACAGCAATCACCGCAAAAGCGGCAAAAGCCACGGACAATCCGAAAACATTCAATATCCCCGCCGTCTTGAAGCGACGGAAATTCATCACCAATTCATGCCATGCTCTCATACTCGTCTTTCATTAATTATATCCTCAACCCACCCTCGACGGCAGCCATGCCTTCTTTCAGGTAGCCGTCCATAATATTTACGATACGCGTGCCGTATTTGGCATTCTGCTCAGAGTGAGTCACCTGGATAATCGTCATGCCCTCCTCTTCATTCAATTTCTTCAACAGCTCCATAATCTGCCGCCCCTGTTCGGAATGCAGATTTCCGGTCGGTTCATCCGCCAGCAACAATTTAGGCTTCGCAACAATTGCACGGGCAATTCCCACCAACTGCTGCTGTCCCCCCGACAACTGCTCCGGAAACAAATCCTGTTTCGCCACAATATTAAACCGGTCCAGAATATCCGCTACAATGGCTTTCCGCTCTTTTCCCTTCACGCCCTTATACACCAGCGGCATCTCGATATTCTCATACACCGTCATATCCTCAAGCAGGTGATACGCCTGGAAAATAAAGCCGATATAGTTCCGGTGGCATAAATTCTTATCCTTTTCGCTCATTTTGTGAACCGGATTACCCATAAAAAAATACTCCCCTTCCGACGGTTCGTCCAGCATCCCGATAATATTCAACAACGTCGATTTTCCCGCACCGCTCGGTCCCATAATGCTCACAAACTCCCCTTCATTCACCGTGAAATCCACGTTCTTCAGTATAAACGTCCGCTGAAAGCGCGATTTATAATATTTATCGACCTTATTCAATTCAATCATCGTTTCCATATCTTTTCTGTATTATTCGTTTTACATCCTATTCATTTTTCAGCGAGTGCACCGGATTCACCATCGCGGCTTTCACACTCTGCCACCCCACAATCAGCAAAGCAATGAGTGCGGCAAACATTCCCGCCAGACCGAAAATCCACCAACTTAAATCTATGCGGTAAGCGAATCCGCTCAGCCAATTTGTCATAGCATACCAAGCTACCGGACACGCCAGCACAAAAGCCAGTACAATCCATTTCATAAAGCTATTGACCAACATGCGCAACACCTCCGCTACCGTAGCCCCGTTCACCCGCCTGATACCGATTTCCTTCACTCGCTGCTGGATAAAATAAGCCGCCATCGCAAGAATACCCATCATAGACAACACGATTGCCAAACCGGAAAAATAACCGATCAGCCGCCCCGTCCGTTCACTCCCTTCATACCATTGATTAATGGTTTGGTCCATAAACTTAGCTTCGGTAAGCGCACCGTTGGTAAACTCTTTATACGTGTTCGTCACCTGCTTGTATGCCCTGCCTATATCCACAGCACTCACTTTCACCAAAATACTCCACGGCCATTCCTTCTCACCCAAAGGCCTGAAATACGCCGGTCCCACTTCCTGCGTCAAATCACGAAAATGGAAATCTTTTACCACTCCCAGAATCGGAATGCTACCCTGTCCGTCAAAATTACATTCCGTAGGCATACTGTCCAATTCCAACGCCTTCACACCCGCCTCATTGAGCCACCTTCCCTGAGCCGACATGGCAACATTATTCCGTTTCACCTCTATCCCCATCAGGCGGAAAAACGCCGTATCCACCCTAAAATCCTGAAAGCTCAACGAGCGGTCTTTATAGGTAAACGAATTATTATTCCCGCCATCTACCGGGGTTCCGCACACAAAAGAGACACCCACCACCTCCGGTATTTTCTCAAACTCACTCCGCAAAGCCTCCATCTGTTCTCCACTCACACCGCTATTCTCAATACAAATCACATTCTCCTGGTCGAAACCCAACTGATAGTGGCGCAAAAAATCCGTCTGTTTCCAAATCACAATCGTACACGCAATCAAAGCAATGGCTATCGTATACTGAAAAGATATCAGCGCCTTACTATAAGTACCCTTGCTCTTTTTTCGGAAAGCCCCTTTTACCACATCCACCGGATTAAAGCGCGTAATCAGGAAAGCGGGAGCCAGCCCCGCAATCACTCCCAATCCAGCAACGGCCAGCACGACTGACAGGACAATCGGCACGGTAAGATGCTCTTCTATGGCAACATGCGTATCCAGCAACTGATTAAAAACGGGCTGAAACAGCAAACTGAACCCGACCGCCAAACAGAAAGAGATAAAACAGAGAATCATCGACTCCCCGATAAACTGCCGGAACAACTCCCTGTTGCCCGTTCCGAGCAATTTTTTCACGGCAGCCTCTTTTGCCCGGAAGCCGGCTTGTGCCACCGACAAATTATTGTAGTTAATCAAAGCCAGCAATAAAATAACCAAAGCAATAGCGGCTAACAACGTCACCAGCATCCGGCTGTTGCCATGTGTTCCGACACCCCCCTTCCCTCCGAAATAACAATCGGTCAAAGGTTCAAAAGCAAACTCTTTCACATAGCCCCTCTTATACAACCAATACTTTTCCTGAAAATCCTTTAATATCGCCGGTTCTTTAGACGTCACATCCGCCCCGGGCTTCGCCATGACATACAGCCCGAAAGAACTGTTCCCGTCATTATGCATCAACCCCCGCCATCCCCACAAATACTCTAAAAAAGGGAACATCACCACTGCATCACACTTGTTAAAATGCGTATTCTCAGGAAAATCCTCCACAACTCCCGTCACCATCAACTTATGAATCCCTTTACAAACCAATTCCTTCCCAACAGCTTCTTCATCCCCATACAACCTACGGGCATAGGAACGGGTAAGCACCACGGAACTAGGAACCTTCAAAACTTCCGACGGTTCTCCCTCCAGCAAAGGGAAAGAAAACATCCGGAAAAAAGTGGAATCGACCATCAAAAAATTAATGGCAATCTTCTCACGTTCCAGATTCTCCACAAACGAAGATTCTTGATACAAACGGGTATAACATTCAATCTCCGGATAAGTATGCTGTATATAATTCCCGATAGTGGGACCGAAACTTGAACGCGTTTCCGTTACCGCCCGGAAAAGCCGCTCCTTGTTCACATGAAACTGATCCACAGACAACTCCTGGCGGATATAAGCACCTAACAAAATAACAAACGTCAATGCCAGGGAAAAACCGAAAAAGATAATAAAGGTATACAACTTATTACGACACAAATTGCGAAAAAAAAGATTAAGATTGGAAAACTTTATGAGTTTGACGGATTAAAGCGAGTGGAGGTTTCTGAGGCGAGGATTGGGTCGATTGTGGCAATCTCGGGAATTCCGGAGATCCATATCGGTGATACGATCTGTTCCGCAGATAATCCCG
>ERZ778496.896-NODE-896-length-24516-cov-6.893545_pt1 | contig 24516 bp, 18 predicted proteins | sample MGYA00433099_ERZ778496 | MGnify/ENA primary metagenome ERZ778496 (study PRJEB29527, sample SAMN07138962) | mouse gut metagenome | material: feces | host: mouse | place: China:Nanjing | collected 2016-01-25 ...
TGCCGTTCAGGATGTTGGACTCACTCTTTTATGGTTTAGCGGACAGTAATAATTTCAATTATTCCTTAATTTTGAAACTGCCGCAAAATTACATCCCCGTGAAAGATGTTTGCAATACCGGGTAACAAAATCGGTAAACGGCAAAAACGCGCAACAAGCTTGTAAAAAGCAAGTTGCGCGTTTATGCATTATATATTCGGTAACTACGGCAAAAGGCAGATGAAATGCCTCACCGGTCGTGTCAGTCGAGCGGACGCCAGAAGTATAGCTTGTCGGAGGGCCTGACCTTGGAGGGAACGGCGATTGAGAACGACTGCCCCTTGACCACGGTGTCGACCGGCTTGAGGTCGACGCGTATCTCATCCAGGGTGAGGATGATGGTGCCGGTGGTCGGCCCGGTGATCACCACCTCGTCGCCGGGATGAAGCTCCCCTGCCTCCATATAGAACTCCGCCACGCCGAGTTTGGAGAAATACCTCACCCCCTTGGCGCGGTACTCCTTTACGCGCGTGGCCGATGAGCCGTATTTGCTCGACCACTCCCCGAGCCGCTGGCCGAGGTAATAGCCGTCCCAGAATCCACGGTTGAAGATTTTCGCCAGCTCATTCTCCCAGCCGGCGATGCGCTCGTCGGTGTAGGTGCCGTCGCAAAGGGCCTCCAGGGCCTCGCTGTAACAGCGCACGGCGATGTCGACATACTCGGGCCCGCGGGCGCGCCCCTCGATTTTGAACACCCTTACCCCGGCATCGGCCATCTTGTTGAGGAAATGTATCGTGCGGAGGTCTTTGGGCGACATTATGTATTTGTTCTCGACATCGAGCTGGTCGCCGGTCTCGCGGTCGGTGACGATGTAGCCCCGGCGGCAGATCTGGGTGCATGCCCCACGGTTGGCCGAGGAGTTCATCTGATGGAGGCTGAGGTAGCATTTTCCGGAGACGGCCATGCACAACGCCCCGTGGCAGAACATCTCTATCCTCACCAGCTCGCCGCGCGGGCCTCGGATGTCGTCGCGGATTATCGCCTCATGGATTGCCTTCACCTGGTCGAGGTTGAGCTCGCGGGCGAGCACCACCACGTCGGCAAACTGCGCGTAATATCGCAGGGTCTCGGTGTTGGAGACGCTGAGCTGGGTGGAGATATGCACCTCCACCCCTTTCGACCGGGCGTAGAGTATCGCCGCCATGTCTGAGGCGATGATGGCCGATATGCCCGAACAGGCGACCGCGTCGATGATGGCCCGCATCTTCTCCATGTCCTCGTCATATATTATGGTGTTGACCGTCAGATATGACTTGACCCCGTTCTCGTCGCATATGGCGGCAATGCGGCGCAGGTCGCCGAGGGTGAAGTTGACACTCGACCGTGAACGCATGTTGAGCCCTTCGACACCGAAGTAGACGGCGTCGGCCCCGGCGTTGATGGCCGACCTGAGGCTCTCGTAGCTCCCCACGGGAGCCATTATCTCGAAATCTTTCCTGTTCATATCATTTTTATTTCACAAGCACGCGGCGCGAGAAGTCGCAGACATTCACTATGTAAAGCCCGGCGGGGAGGGCCAGCGTCTCAGAGCCGGCGGCGACCTTGCCCGCAAACATCTCGCGGCCATCGATGGAATAAACCGAGAAGATGTTGGCCTGGTCGGTGTTCTCGATCACCAGCTGCCCGTCGAGGCTGTAAGCGTCCCAGCTGTGGTAGGCGTGACCCTCGGGGGTGAGCTGCAGGCCGGATGAGGCATAGTCTGAGATGGAGAGGTCATCGAGCATGCAGCGCGCGCCGCCGGTCTGCTCCACTTTGAGACGGAGCGCGCCGGGGCGGTTGACCGTCACGGAGTATTCGGCGTAGGCGTTAGCCGAACCGTTTGCCTTGACTGTAACCTCACCGGCCTTCTCCCAAGTCTCGCCATGGTCGGCCGACACAGACACCTTGAAAGCGCAGTCGCCTGTGTCGTTGCTCCATGGACGCGCCCAGAAGCGGACGGTGCCCATGCCGTTGGCTTTGTCTTTGAGCATAGTGATATGGCGGTTGCCCGACTTGTTGAAGCGGACGGCCTGGTTGCCGGTGTGGGGGTATGAGTTTGAGCCGGCATACTCGAAGTAGGCCTGGTCGGTGGCCCATGTCGTGGCCGTGCCCTCATAGGTCAGCGCGTCGTAACCATTGCCCTGCCCTTCGGGAATCTGCTTTTCGAAATCCTCGACGAAAGAGGCCCCCACGGGAGTGACTGTGCCCTCGACATCCACGTCATCATAATAGTAACCATCGGCCGAGGCCACCAGCGAGGTGGTGAACACACCCTCGGTGGCTGAGTAAAGACGCATATAGAAACGGTCTGCGCCGGGGGAGAGTATCACGCTCTGGCCCCACGACTGCTTGTCGAGCGACAACTCGAAGGGGGCGGTCACGGAGATTGTCACATCGCCGGGGATGTTGTCGATTTCAGCCAGCACCTCGGCGACCTCTGAGGGTTCGCCGGGGAAAGCCGTGAACTCAAGCTCCCCGTCGTAGAGGAATGTCACCGACGGGATGGGGGCCGAGGTGGTCACGCTGATTGTCTTCGACACAAGCGTAGGGCTTGAAACGGTGTAGGTGTATGCGGTCTCAGGCTCCAGGTCATCAACGCGGTAGCTGCCCGGGGCCGCGTCAACGCTGCGGGGATACCCGTCGATTGACATGTCGCCACGGCGCACGTCGAGGGTGTAGCGCGCCCCCGGGCCGTCGATGTTGACCCAGTTGGCGGTGAACGCGTCAGATGAGACATATGTCGCGCCCATCACGGGGAGCCCGTCGACAGCCTCGGCCAGCAGGTTGAGGGTCACGGAGACATCGCCCGAGGCAATCACCGCCTTGCCGTTGGCTTTGCCGACGGCGGGGCTTTCATATTTTATGGTGAGGGTGGCTCCCTGGCCATTCACGGCATCAGTGTCGAGGGCCGAGGGTGTGGCCGAGAACCCCTGGCCGGAGACAGTGACCGAGACATCCCCGTCGATGTTCACGCCCGAGACAGTGACATCGACCGATTTGGCTACATTCACAGCCGTCAGCCCAAGGTCGAGGGTGGAGTTGTCGACTGGGGTGACAAACTTAGGCTCGTTGCCCAAAGAGAGGCTCCAGGGCTGCCCGACCTTGTCTCCCCAGATGAATTCCACAAGCTCGGGATGGTCGATGAACGGGTTGCGGTTGTGCTGGTGGCCATACACGGCGTCGTTGCGCGCGGTCTCCTTGTCGCTGACAGGATCCTGGCGGTGCCATTTCAGCAGCAGGTTCAGGGCCCATGTGGAGAAGCACGGATAGTTGTTGCCCGCCATCATGTCTTTGTGCCATGTCGAGATTCTGGAGTTGTAGCGGGCGGCCATATAGAAATATGAACGGGCGAAGTCACCTTTGTACTGGTCGTCAGGCTCGAACACCGTGCCGGAATATCCCGGGAAAGTGGAGGCCCCGAGCTTGCCAAGCGGGCGTACACTCCCATTCGAGGGGAGGAATGTGCCGTTGGCGCATTCGCCATATGGGTAATTGCTGCGCTGCCCGTTGACCTTTCCGTCTGTCGGGTAGATATGAAACGCGTCAGACATCATCGGCGACTTGTCGTCAAACCAGCTCTTGGGGAATGAATGCTCTTTGTTTATGCAGTCGCCCACCACCGAGAAGTTGGCACACTTGGCCGAACCGAAGTTCTTGCCCCAGTTCTTGGTCGAGTACATGTCCCATATCGTGCCGTCGGGATGACGGTCTGAGTCGTCATAAACGGTGTAGAGGTTTTTGTAGCTGACCACCGTGTGGTTGCCGATTACAGTCTCAAGATGCTGAAGCAGAGCCTTTCCGGTCTTACCCTCGCATGAGGAATAATAACCCGAAGGTTCAGTGGCCGAGATGGCCGCGACAGCGAATGTCGCTGCCGCCATAAGGGTTAATCTGTGGAAATTCATGGTCAAAGCATATTTTCAGGGAATGACGCGCGGCGCGGCATCCCCTGCGGTTGATTGAAGCCTGTAAAATTACATCTTTTTTTCTTCCTGTCAAAATTTCTTTTCAGGGTTAACTTTTGACGCGCTTGTTTGTTTACCCTATGAAATCTTTAAACAACTGACTTATGGACTTTCTGACTGATGAAAAGCTCGTGATTGTCGGCGCTGCCGGCATGATCGGCTCAAATATGGCCCAGACCGCGGCTATGATGCGCCTCACCCCCAACATCTGCCTTTACGACACATACGCCCCGGGGCTTGAGGGTGTGGCCGAGGAAATCGCCCACTGCGGCTTCAAGGGCCTCAACCTCACCTTCACTTCCGACATCAAGGAAGCTTTCACCGGTGCGAAATACATCGTATCATCCGGCGGAGCTGCCCGAAAGGCCGGCATGACCCGCGAGGACCTGCTGCGCGGCAACTCCGAGATCGCCGAGCAGCTGGGCAAGGACATCAAGGCTTATTGCCCCGACGTGAAACATGTGGTGGTGGTGTTCAACCCCGCCGACATCACCGGACTGGTCACCCTTATCTACTCTGGCCTGAAACCCTCGCAGGTGTCGACCCTCGCCGCCCTCGACTCAACACGTCTGCGCTCCGAGCTGGCCAAATATTTCAACATCCCCGCCGACCAAATCCAGAACTCCCGCACTTATGGCGGACATGGCGAGCAGATGGCGGTCTTCGCCTCTACCACCACCGTGGCCGGACAGCCGCTGTCTGAGCTGATAGGCACCAAGGCACTCCCCCAGCAGGCCTGGGAGGAAATCCGCCAGCGCGTCGTGCAGGGGGGCAAGAACATCATCGACCTGCGCGGTCGCTCGTCGTTCCAGAGCCCGGCCTACCTCTCTATCGAGATGATTGCCGCAGCCATGGGTGGCGCGCCCTTCACTTGGCCCGTCGGCACTTATGTCAACAATGGAGAGTACAACCATATTATGATGGCGATGGAGACGACCGTCGACAAGAATGGCGTGACCGTCAAGCCTCTCACCGGCACTCCCGAGGAGCACAAGGAGCTTGACCAGAGCTACCACCATCTCTGCAAGCTCCGCGACGAGGTGATCTCGCTGGGCATCATACCCCCAATCTCCGACTGGTCAAAGATCAATCCCAACCTCTGAAACCGATAAGGAATCCATTGGATTCATATAACGACCGGCCTGTGATTGCCCCCGCAGTCACAGGCCGGTTGTTTTCATCTACATGCCGGCGACACACGCAGCCAGACAGCCACAAAAGCGGAGCGGCACGTCATCGGCCTTCCGGTCGAAGCGTGCCGCCAAGCTGTGGGGGTGTTTCTTGCTCCGGGGTGCTCAGCCCGCCGCGTAGTTGTCTATTACAATGATGAGGTGTTGAGTAGAGCAGAGTGAAGAATCTCTTTTTCAGATGGTCAGCCGGGCTGACCCAGGCTTCATGCGCCTGTGCAGGTTTCAGCGGTAGTCTTTGAGCATCTCCTGGAGGCGCTTGCGGGCGAAGAAGATACGGCTCTTGACGGTGCCGAGGGGAAGGTTCATCTTCTCGGCGATTTCGTTGTACTTGTAGCCGGCCACGTGCATTGTGAAAGGCACGCGGTACTCGTCGGAGAAGGAGTTGATGGCGGCAGAGATCTCTCCGGCGGCAACTGTGCCCTCGGGGGTCTCCAGGCCCGACTCCTGGGGAAGGTTGAGGTGGTAGAGGTCCTCGGTCTGGTCGATGATCGTGGCCGAGCGCACCACCTTGCGGTAGTTGTTGATGAAGATGTTGCGCATGATGGTGAACACCCATCCTTTGAAATTGACATTCTCGACATATTTGTCTTCATTGTCGAGGGCCTTGAGGGTGGTGTCCTGCAGCAGGTCATACGCGTCGTCGCGGTTTGATGTAAGCAGGTAAGCGAAATTCAGAAGATTGCTCTGAAGATCTAAAAGCTTGGTTTGGAAATTCTGGCTCATAATCGTAATAGTTGAAGTTTTATGTCTGAGGTTTGAGTCGCGTTTGTAACAACTTTGCGACCACGATGCAAAGGTACAGACATTTTTTGAATTTCCAAATTTTTTCGCATATTTTTTCTGATTTTTCAAGAAAAAAATTTTTTATCGAATATAAAAGCCTAATTTACAACTAGTTAAACGCAGAGCAATATTATACACTATTGTTACATTTTATTTTCCAACATCGTAACACTATCAACACCAACATTAAAACACCTAATTATCAGATTATTAGCATCACACAACCACCCCATATCGCTCCCATTAGCTTTACAATCTCACCATTTCACCACTGACAACGACAATATTTCACCACCATCTCCAATAAAACATATGTTCTTAAGCATATATTTTGTAACACGGATGTTACAAACGTAACACTCGCTCCTGTCACAAAATCCGGCCGTGAACAAATCCCGCCCCACGATTATTATGGCCGATAGGCTCCAGGCCGAAATGGCGCCCCGCGCTACGCGCGTGGGTCAGAACTCAGAGAAGAGGGTCGGCTTGATGACAATACCCACGCGGATATGGGAGGAATAGGTCTTGTAGGCCAGCAGCCCCTCGCCGTAGCCGTTGTAATACTGCAGGAAAAGATACTGGTTGGACTTGACCGACCAGCGCCATGCGGCTTCCACACAGGTGTTGTAGTTGAATATCCCCTTCGCTCTGCGCGTCAGCGTCACCCCCAGCGACAACTTGCGGTCTGACGACTGAAACTGCCACCCCACCTGGTATATGCCGCAATATTTGAGGATGTCCCTGTTGTTGACACCGTCGATGATCGGAATCCAGAACTTTCCCGACACGACGAAATTGGGGTCGACCATGATGCTGCCGCCGAAGCTCACCTTGTTCCACGAACGGCTCTCCTCGCCGTCGCGGCCATTGCTCTCATGCTCGAGTATCAGGTTGAGCTTGCCGATGAAGCGGTCTTTGACGAAAAGCGGCTTGGTAAGGCCGATTCCGGGATTGAAGTTGAGGTCGGTCATCGGCATCGAGTTCTCCAGCACATTCCAGAACACCTTCTGAGTGTAAAACAGGTAGAGGTAAGTGCCCCAGGGCAGCGTCGACTTCGTCAGCTTCTGGGCGATGGAAATCTGAAACTTGATGTTGGTGTTGGTCTTGTCGGGGGTCTTGTTGACCGGAGGCCCGAAGATGAAATAATTGTCCTTGTAAAGCCCGAAGTAATAATGCTGGTCGGCAAAGGCGCGCTTGAGGGAGTCGGTGTTGATGTGCTGCTCCGAGGGGACATCGACAATCTGCGCGGCCACACGCCCGGGCAGCATCACCGACACGATAATGGCAATCAGGAGCAGGGCCGCTCCGCGCAGTCTTGCGGGTCTCTCTCTCATATATATAATATAGGTGAATCGATTGGTAAACAACAGCGCCACCACGGGGGGGCTGTTACGGATTGCAAAATTAGTCATTTTCCACCGTCATGACAAGCCTGCCCATTGGCCATATCAGACAGAATATTCTCCCTCACTTCTTAATCGTAGACAAAACAGCGACACAAGCTCACCCATTTTGAAAACTTTGCCATAAAACATGTTATTAAACACCACCGAAAGTTATGCCATGTTAAAAATTTGCAGTAATTTTACCGTCCATTTCAGGGCCCGGGCCACTTCTGTCCCTTAAAACCCTGAAAATTCAAAACAGATTAATCTTAAATTCAACAAATTTCAACCGTATGAAGAAACTTTTACTCTCTGCACTCTGCCTCGCAGGTGTGGCTTCAATCGCGTCCGCAACCGAAACCACCCTCGATGTCAACAACGCGACAAACTTCCAGGGCACACTCGTCGAGGAGCGTCCCGCCGGCACCAATGGAGACACAGACAATGGCCAAGCCAAGCATTATCAGCCTGTCAACTCTCTCGAAATCGACGGCTACTCCTTCTCTTTCACAAAGGGAGGAGCATCCTCTGACCCCGCTTACTACTGGTCGATGTCGACTGCTGCCCCCGAAAAACAGCAGCAGACCATCCGCCTTTATGGCAAGGCCGGGACAGACGGCAACACCATGACCATCACCGCCCCCGCCGGCGTGACTTTCGGCTCCATCGAGTTCGCCGGCTCCAACGGCAAAGCCGGTGGCACGGTCAACGCTTCCGTCGGCGAAGCCAAGATGACCGCCGCTTCAGCCATGACATGGACCAACACCGAGGCTGTCAGCACCGTCACCCTCACTTTCCAGCAGAACTTCCGCATCACCAAGATGGTCGTGAAGAGCGAGACCGGCGATGTTGAGCCCATCGAGCCCGTCACCGGCGCTACTTTCACCAAGGCCACCACTTTCGAGTCTGGCAAATACATCTTCGTCGTTGACGGCAAAATCGCCTGCCCCATCCGTGAATCATACTCCTACGGCCAGATGTTCCTCGATGTTGAAGCTGTCATGAACGGCGACATCATCACCTACAACGAGGAAGACGCAATGACAATCACCGTCGATAACGGCCAGGCCACAATGATGGACAAATACAACCGCTACTACGGCATGGATGACTCTCACTTCACCTCTTTCCAGCTCTACACCGAGCTGAACGACGGCTGCTACTGGACCGCCGCCTTCGAGGGTGACAACATCCGTCTGACCAGCACCAAGAACAACGATTGCTTCGTGGCCCAGAACTGGAACTCCAAAAACGACACGTTCTACAACAACATCGCTCCCGGCAAGAACACCGACCCCGCCCAGTTCAAGCTCCCCGTTGCCTACAAGCTCCAGCAGTCTGGTGTGGCAGCCGTAGAGGCCGACGTTGACGCAAACGCCCCCGTGGTTTACTACAACCTCCAGGGCCAGCGCGTGGCCAACCCCGAGAACGGTCTCTACATCCGCGTTCAGGGCAACAAGGTTGAAAAGGTAGCCATCCGCTAAGAAATATTTGTAAAGCACTCGTTAAATAATAAACGACAACTTTACTTTGCTCGCAGGGGCGTCGATGACCATCGACGCCCCTGTCTCATTCCGGGCCACCGTGTGTGGGCCCTTTGCCGCTCAGGCCGGGAATCGGGTCAGTATATCCCCTCGGCAACCATCGCGCGGGCCACCTTCATGAAGCCCGCCGTGTTGGCTCCCTTCACATAGTTGATGTAGCCGTCGGCCTCACGGCCATAAGCCTCACACTGGCTGTGGATATCTTTCATTATCGAGCGCAGCCTGTCATCGACCTCCTCGGCGGTCCAGGAAAGCATCTGGGCGTTCTGGGCCATCTCCAGGCCTGACACGGAGACACCCCCGGCATTGGCGGCCTTGCCCGGCGCGTAAAGGATGCGGGCCTTCAGGAACTCATGCACAGCCTCGCGGGTGGAGGGCATGTTGGCCCCTTCGCTGACGGCCAGACAGCCCTGGGCGAGCAGCGCGCGAGCGTCATCGCCGTCAATCTCGTTCTGGGTGGCCGACGGCATGGCGATGTCACACTTGACATGCTTCCAGGGACGTTCGCCGGGAAAATACTGACATCCCTCGGTCTCGTCGGCAAACTCGCGGATGCGGCCGCGGTAGGCCATCTTCAGTTCAAAGATGCGGTCAAACTGCTCTCCGGTCATCCCTTCGGGCAGGTATATCGAGCCGTCGGAGTCGCTCATCGACACCGGCACCGCGCCCAGCTCAAGCAGCTTCTTGGCGGTGTAGAGGGCCACATTGCCCGACCCGGAGATGGCCACACGTTTCCCCTTGATGTCAATACCCTTGGTGGCGAGCATGTTGAGAAGGAAATACACATTGCCGTAGCCGGTGGCCTCGGGACGCATCAGCGAGCCGCCGAAATCCATACCCTTGCCGGTGAATGTGCCGGTGAACTCACGGGTCATCTTCTTGTACCATCCGAACATATACCCTACTTCGCGGCCTCCTACACCGATATCCCCCGCAGGGACATCTGTCTCAGGGCCGAGGTTGCGATAAAGCTCGGTGATGAATGCCTGGCAGAAGCGCATCACCTCCATGTCGCTCTTGCCACGGGGGGAGAAGTCGGAACCACCTTTTGCGCCGCCCATAGCCAGGGTGGTAAGGGAGTTCTTGAATGTCTGCTCGAATGCGAGGAATTTCAGAATCGAGAGGTTGACCGACGAATGAAAGCGTATGCCCCCCTTGTAAGGGCCGATGGCATTGTTGTGCTGCACACGGTAACCCATGTTGTTGCGCACACGCCCCTTGTCATCCACCCAGCTGACCCTGAACGACACCACCCTGTCGGGCATGCAGAGCCGTTCGATAAGGTTGTGACGCTCAAAGGCTGGATATTCGTTATACACATCCTCAATCGAGGTGACCACCTCCTCCACAGCCTGGAGATACTCGGGTTCGTTGGGGAATCGTCGGCCTAATTCGGCCATGAATTCTGATGCATTCATAGTGAAGAACCTTGAAATTGTAGTTTACCATCAGATTGGCCGTTTTATCCTTTTGCCAATCCATTTCCTAAAACAGCGGCAAAATTACAACAAATACACCAAACCACCAAACAAACAGCCACAAAATTCCTCGAAAACGAAACGACCCATATTATCTGCGACAAATCTTGCGTATCTGCGGATGATTTGGATGAAATAAGATTTATCGGGATTATGGGGATTGGCTCACAGATTTCACAGATTACACAGAGGCCATCCGGATGACAACACCTCACCTTCACAAGGCGACATCTATAAAAGATTCTTTCAGAATCCTACGCCTGATGACAACAACCCCGGGTTACCGCTTGGTCGCCCACAAGGGACTCCCGCGCGCCAACCCGGGGCTAATAATTAATGAATCCTACGGATTCACCGTCAAGCTGTTTAAATCCGTGTCATCAATCTCAATCATAGAATCACAGTCATGGGAATCTGTATCAATCCTTTAAATCCTATTGGGGACGAAGCGACTTCAATCTGTGGAATCTGTGAAATCTGCGAGACCTCCCCGGGAGCGAAGCGACCCATATTATCTGCGATTAATCTGCGTATCTGCGGATTTCAGAAGCCCAGCAGGTCGGGCATCGAGAGGAGGCCACGGGGATGGTTGGCCACCATCCATTCAGCGGCCTTCACAGCCCCGAAGGCGAAGCCCTCGCGCGAGAACGCGCGATGCTCGACGGTGATGGCATCTACCGGCGATGTCCAGGTGACGATATGGGTGCCCGGCACCTCCCCCTCCCGCTCATGGCCGATGAGCAGCGCCGACGAATCGGCGGCAGCCTCAGCCTCATCCTCCGTCCAACGGGTGATTGAGGAGGAGGCCGCGATAAGGGTCTCAGCCGTTGAGACGGCTGTGCCCGACGGATGGTCGAGCTTGTGGATATGGTGGATTTCCTTCATCGCCGGGCGGTACTCGGGGTAACCGTCCATCAGGGCGGTGGCCTGCGATATGATTTTCTTGAAGAGGGCCACCCCGATTGAGAAGTTGGAGGTCCAGAAAAGCCCCTGCGGGGCATCCTTGAGCATGGCTTTCACCTCGTCGAGGCGGTCGAGCCAAGCCGTGGTGCCTGAGACCAGGGGGATTCCCGCCCCGATGACACGACGGAAGTTGTCCACCGCCGTCGAGGGGGTGGTGAACTCAATGGCCACATCGGCCGAGAGAAACTCCGGCGAGGAGAATTTGGCCTCCTCACCCGAGTCTATGACACACACAATCTCATGTCCACGCGAGAGGGCGATTTTCTCAACGGCATGCCCCATCTTGCCGTATCCTATAAGTGCTGTCTTCATTCCCCGTCGTTACGCTTTAGTTCTTTCTTGATCACACGCGGTATGGCGATCGTGGTGAAAATCAGCAGCGCGCCACCCGCCAGGGTGAACGCCCAGACATCACGCAGCGTGTCTGTCCCCCAGAAGAGGAAAAACGCCGCCACGCAGAAAAACACCGCGCTCCACGACTCTATGCGGTAGAGACGCTTCACCCGGGGATGCGTCCCGGTGTAGGGGGAGAAGAGTTTCCCCACGAGGAAACACAGCGCCCCGGCGGCATACACATATTTCCACCACCCCACGGCCTGCGGGCCAAGCTTGACGCCGAAGATCGGCAACAATGTGCCGAGGGCGATTGTCAGCAGTCCTACCGTGGCGAGAATCACCATGGCGGTAGATGGGGCCTTCCCCTGAAGCTCCTCCAGGGTGTATCGGGGCTGTTTAGGATTGTTCTTGCTCATGACTCAGTCTTATTCTATGACATACACATCCTCGTTGGGACGCTGCATGTGGTATTGTTCGCGGACTATGCGCTCCAGCTCCTCGGGGCTTGACGACAGCGAGGTGTTGAGACGGTGGTAATAGACCATCGTGTCATTGTTCTCCTTGATTTCGGCCTCCAGGCGGTCGATTTCCTGTTGGTACTCCATGCTCTTGAAGTAGGAGTTCTCGTTGAAGAACAACACAAACACGATGTAGGCCACCGCTATCAGCAGCGGCAGCGTTATGTAACGCCTGGTCCAACGCCAGGCACCGGAGAGAAACTCTTTTATCATGAATACAAAGTTAATACTTTTTTCGCTAATCCCAACCATCTACTGGCCCACTCCCTCGCAGGCCGCTTCGCTCCCGGCGGGTCTCACGCAGATTCCGCAGATACGCGGATTTCCCGCAGATTATTATAGAAAGGAGCAAGATTAATCAAGATTATTAAAGGGGTCTCACAGATTACACAGATTACACAGATGCCATCCGGATGGATTTTCGTCCCGGATGGCATCTGTGTAATCTGTGTAATCTGTGTAATCTGTGAGACCTCCCCCTGAATCCAAATTCAATCCGCGAGAAATCCGCGTATCAGCGTGAAATCTGCGTGAGACCTACTCCATAATAAGAGTGTGGGATGTCGGGGGCAAGGGGGATTATTCCTCGGTGTCTTCCTCCTTCATGTTGTGGAAGACCTGGGTCACGTCGTCATCCTCCTCAAGCTTCTCGAGGAGCTTCTCGATGCCCTCGCGCTGCTCGGCGGTGAGTTCCTTGACATCGTTGGGGACGCGCACAAACTCGGTGGAGAGGATTTCGTAGCCGTTCTCCTCAAGGTATTTCTGGATATTGGCGTAATCCTCGAACGCACCTGTGAGTACCACCGCTCCCTCGTCGTCGGCCTCAAGTTCCTCCACGCCGCAGTCGATGAGTTCCAGCTCGAGCTCCTCAAGCTCCACATCAGGCTTGGCCTGGATTTTCAGCACAGCCTTGTGGTCGAAGAGGAATGTCAGCGAGCCCTGTGTGCCGAGGCTTCCGCCATGCTTGGTGAAGTAAGAGCGCACGTTGGCCACGGTGCGGGTGTTGTTGTCGGTGGCCGCCTCCACGAAAATGGCGATGCCGTGGGGTCCGTATCCCTCGTAGGTCAGCTCCTTGTAGTCCTTGGCGTCCTTGTCGGTGGCCTTCTTGATGGCGCGCTCGACGGTGTCCTTGGGCATGTTCTCGGCACGCGCGTTCTGGAGCAGCGCACGCAGGCGGGGGTTGTTGGCGGGGTCGGGCCCGGAAGCCTTCACGGCGATGGTGATTTCCTTGCCTATGCGGGTAAATGTTTTCGACATGTTGCCCCAGCGTTTGAGCTTGCGGGCCTTGCGGTATTCAAATGCTCTTCCCATTTGTGGTTTTTATCTTGGATGCCGCCGTGACGGCGATTATTGATTTGGATTGTATTTTCTGGAGTTTAACGCAGCTCGGCGCCGAGGTTTTTCTTCAGCGCGTCGATGATGCGGTTCATGGAGTTGTCAATTTGCTTCTCCTGCAGGGTCTTCTCGTCATCCTGGAGGGTCATCGAGATGGCGTAGCTCTTCTTCCCGGTGGGGAGGTTCTTCCCCTCGTAGACATCGAAAAGCTCGATGTCGCGCAGCAGTTTGCGCTCGGCCTGGCGGACGGTCTCCTCGATTCGCGCCATGGTCACCGAGGTGTCGACCAGCAGGGCGAGGTCGCGCTTGACAGGCTGGGTCTTGGGCAGGGGGATGAACTCCACCTTGGCCTTGACGGCCATCTTCACCAGCTCGTCCCATTCAAGCTCGGCATAGACAACCTCCTGCTTGATGTCGGCGGCGGCCAGCAGCTTGCGCGAGAGGATGCCCAGATGGCCCAGGAGCTTACCCGAACGGGTCTTCACGGCCTGGGCGGCGGCGAAGATGTCGGGGACTGCGTCGCCCGCAAGGGTCTCGAGGCGCAGGCCGTCATTGGCCAGGCCGAGGCGAGCCAGGATGTTGGCCACGCATGCCTTGAGGTCGAAGTATGTGGCCTCTTCGGCCTGACGGGCCCAGTTGGCGCGGCGCAGGTTGCCGGTTAGCCACAGCGCGACGCGTCCCTTCTCGCCGAACGGGGCGAGCGGAGCCTCGGCGGTGGAGGCGGCTGCGGGGTCGAGGCGATAGACCTGTCCGAACTCATACATGGCCAGGTCGGCGCTGCGGCGGTTGACATTGTGGGCGATTGACTCCAGGCCTCCGAAAAGGAGTGTCTGGCGCATCACGTCAAGGTCGGTGCTGAGCGGGTTGAGGAGCTTGACACAGTTTTCGGCGGGATAGCTTGTCAGTCCGGCGTAATATCCTCCCGAGGTCAGGGAGTTGTTGAGAATCTCGTTGAATCCGAGGGCGGTGAGCTGCTCCGAGATGAGGCGGCGCAGGTCGTCGGCCTGGTCGGCCAGGCTCTTGAACTGGAGCGAGGAGTGGACCGTGGTGGAATACTCCACGTTGTTGTAGCCGTAGACGCGCAACACCTCCTCCACGATGTCGCAGGGACGGCGCACGTCGAAACGGTAGGTAGGCACCTTGAGGGATGCCATGGCTGCGCGGGCCTCATCGCCGACGGGCTGACCGTCAGCGTCGGTCATCGCCGCCACCTCGATTTCGAGCGAACGGAGTATGGCGTTAATTTCGGCGTTGGTGATTTCCTTGCCGACAAGTCCGCGCAGGTACTGGTAGGAAAGCTCCACGGGGAAGCACTCGACCGGAGCGGGGTAGATGTCGACCACGGGGCCGGTGATCTCGCCCCCTGCCAGCTCCTTGACCATAAGGGCGGCGAGCTTGAGACAGTAGATGGTGGCATTGATGTCGCAGCCGCGTTCGTAGCGGAACGACGCGTCGGTCGAGAGACCGTGGCGGCGGGCTGTCTTGCGCACACGGGTGGGGTTGAAGCAGGCGCTCTCGAGGAAGATGTCGGTGGTCTGCGCGGTGACACCCGAATCGAGACCGCCGAACACGCCGGCGATACACATCGGCTTCTCGGCGTCGCATATCATCAGGTCGGCCTGGTCAAGCTCACGCTCCACGCCGTCGAGGGTGGTGAACCTGGTGCCTGACGGGCAGGTCCTGACCACGATTTTCCCACCCTGGATTTTGGCCAGGTCGAAGCAATGGAGCGGCTGCCCCATTCCGTGGAGGATGTAGTTGGTGATGTCGACTACGTTGTTGATGGGGTGCATGCCGATGGCCGCGAGCTTGTCGCGGAGCCACTTGGGTGACTCGGCCACCTTCACCCCCTTTATCGTCACGCCCGAGTAGCGGGGCGCGCCATGGATGTCGTCGACCTCCACTGTGACTCCCCCCTCGGGGCTGTCGAGCGTGAAACCGTCGACCGTCGGGCGGCGCAGGTTGCCATCCTTGAGATGGCGGGTGAGGTATGCGTTGAGGTCGCGGGCCACGCCGTAGTGGCTCGCGCCGTCTATGCGGTTGGGGGTCAGGTCAACCTCCAGCACGTAGTCTGAGGTCAGCCCGTAAAACTCGGCGGCGGGGGTGCCGGGGGCAACCTCGCGGTCGATGACGATGATGCCGTCATGTGACTCCCCTACTCCGATTTCATCCTCGGCGCATATCATGCCGAGCGACTCCACGCCACGGATTTTTGATTTCTTGATCTGGAAACCCTTCTCCTCTCCGGCGGGATAGAGGGTGGCCCCCACGGTGGCGACGACCACAGTCTGTCCGGCGGCCACATTGGGCGCGCCACACACGATCTGCACCGGGGCCTCGCCTCCGAGGTCTACGGTGGTGATGTGCAGATGGTCGCTGTTGGGATGCTCCTCGCAGGTGAGAACTTTGCCGATGACTACCCCGCGCAGGCCGCCGCGGATTGACTCCACCTCCTCGAAGGCGTCACACTCCAGCCCCAGCGATGTCAGCGCCTGGGTCAGTTCGGCCGGCGAGAGGTCGAAGTCGATATATTCTTTTAACCAGTTGTATGAAATATTCATGGTCGGAATTGACAATAATAAGCGCAAAGTTACGCAAATCCCACCAAACCACCAAAAAAGAGTGAGACAATGCCCCGCGCCTGCCGCCTCCTTGTCATTGCCTTTCAATCATTGAACCTTCAACCCTCCAGACACGGTGTGGCATCACATGATGACCCGCCCATGTCTCTACCATACGCCAAGACCACTCAGCGGGTGGATACCACATCTGACCTGCCATTTGTTTATTGTATAATTATTTTGAGATTTGTGAAAAAAAGTATAACTTTGCAGAGGATTGAAGTTTTAATCCTTATCGTTTTGTGCGTCGGTTTATATCTTTCACAATAACTCCGCCATAAGCACCAACGTTTTACACTCATAATCATTATCGGTTTCAATCAATTATGGTCTCTTGAGGAATTCACCCTCATACCTGCAAGCGGCCAATCATTATAAAGTGTTATTATGAAGAAAATCCTTATTGCAGCCGTCAGCGCCTCACTGGCGCTACCGGCTCTGGCGGCGAACCCACGTGTCGACGCCACTAAAAAAGGAGCCGAACTCTTCCCGTTCGCGCCCAAGTCAAGGGCCGAGCAGGCCAATTCGCGGCTCTTCGCTCCCGCAATCACCGATTTCAAGGACAACGGCGGGGACGACATCAATGTCGGTGCATTCAGAAGCCTGGCCGAGAACCTCCTCCCCTCGGCGCCTCTGATCGGCTATCTTGACGGTCCGAAGAATGAGACTTGGTATTACACCGGTGATTACATCTATACCGACGGTCAGATTTCCGGATTCAGCTTTGACATCTATGACGCCACTTTTTCGAAAATCGGCTCTGTGCGTGACAACATCGAACTCCAGGAGGATGAGACCCGTGTGGCGCAAGTCAGCATCGGTCCGACCATCACCCAGAAGTTCTTCAACTATGACACATATTACGAGGTGATGGTCGACGTGGCCACCAACACCACCTACTATTCCAACAACTACCGGACCTGTGTGTATTCTGTCAAAGACCTCGCCGAAGGAGCGACCTCAGAGTGCATACAGGCCGTTGACGGATATTATGTCTCGGCCATAAACACATCCCAGGATGAATGGAGCGAGAACTTCTACATCACATTCCACACCGAGGATGACACCGAGACCCCGATGGTCGGGGATGTGCCCAACGTGATGGACTACCGTTTCGTGACTTACAAGAAAGCCGGATACTCGGGAGGCATATCGCCGGTGCTCGACCTCAGGATTCCTGGTGTGACCCTCGCCGGAGTCGACGCAGTCCCTTTCCTGGCCACCCAGAAAGACGGCATTCCCTATTTCTCTGTGAACCGACTGAAATACAGCTGGTATCTCGACCCGTATGATTACACCGTCGAAACACCCACCCCTGACAATGAGCTGATTGTCGACATCTATGCCCCGGCAAGCTCGTTCGCGTCGACCATCGACCATTACAGCACTACCCGCCTGCCGCTCGACGCGTCAGACGACAACCTCTGCTTCCTCTATGTCGGCACATTCATGTATGACGGCGACATCGACATGGCCCGCAACACTGACGGCACCCCGCTGCTCTATGTGACCCGCGCCCATTCACAGCAGGGAGGCGACTCATACCTCTATGACTACGAGGTCTATGACGGAGCAAAGAAAGGAGAGAATGTCACCGCGACCAAAAAATATGACATCACACATGGCACCGAGGGTGGATATTTCATGGCCGACATTCCAGGCCACGCGCCCCAGGTGATGTTCATAAAGAGCGACGATGACACATACACCTTCCAGTTTGTCAACATCCTTGACGGCACCGTGGAGAACACCATCCCCTACGCCTTCAATGATGGAAGCACCCTCTACAACATGAACACGCTTGTCAACCGCATCCCCTCGGGCGATTCATACCTCTACACCATCCCCCAGAGCAAGGGATTCTCGGATGACAACGACGACTGCCATGTATATGTCGTGTTCGCATCCCCCGAAGGCGATATTGTCAAGGTAGATGACATAAACATGGGGCAGCGCATCGACTACGCCAGCATATATTCCGCAGCCGAAGTGTTCAACCCCTATCTCTTCAACCTCGACGCCGACCACGAATACATGGTGTTGATGAAACGCCGCTTCGAGACCGGCTCCGGCAACCAGGAGGAGTTCTCGGTGATCAGCGCCAACCCCGACAAGGGCACCCTGCTCAACCTTGGCCCGGATGACGAGAAGGGGCAAATCACCTCGGTGTCACTGATAAACCCCAGCGGGGAGAATCCCAAACTCGCCGTGATATATGTAAACCGCATCCCCGGCAACTGGCTGTACACCACAACCTACTATGACCTCCCGCTGACCCTCTTCGAAGTCGGAGACGGCACAGCCGAGAATCCCTATGAGATTTCCACCGTCGGCGGCCTCATGCAGATCAAGTCTGCTCCCTCTGCTTGCTACGCCGTGGTGGCCGACATCGATGCCGACGGCACCGTGGTGGCCCCCTCCAGCTTTACTTTCACCGGAAACCTCGACGGCCGGGGCCACCTCATCAGCAACCTCACCCTTGACGGGATGGCCCTCATCCCCTCCGTCACCGGTGACGCGTCTGAGGAAGGACTCCCCACCAAGGGCATCGTGAAAGACCTGAAACTCTACAATGCCTCACTGACCGCCACCAACGACAACCAGGGACTGCTCGTGGGCCGTCTCGCGTCGGGAATGGTGACAAACGTCCACATCTACAACTCAACCGTAGACGCCACCGAGGATGTGGGCGGCATCGTCGGAACCGCCGTTTCATACAGCTCAATCAGCGCATGCTCGTTTGACGGCAGCATCAATGCCCCGGAGAGCAGCGTGGGCGGCATCGTCAACTCCACCACCACCAGCTCCTCCGTGTCGGCCTGCGCGTTCTCCGGAACCATCGCCGGCGGCTCCGAGGTGGGCGGCATCCTCGGCTCAGTGGGCAGCTACGGCAACGGCGCTGTGAACTGCCACGTCAAGGCCGACATCACCGGAAAGAACACCATCGGCGGCATCGTCGGGACAGCGGCCATGGTGCCTTTCACCAACAACCATGTGGAGGGCACACTCACCGCCACTGAAAACCTCCGTTGGGGAGGTGGCGCAAAAGTTGGCGGTATCGCCGGCTCATACTTCAACTTCTCCGTCGAGGAGGATGGCGCAGAGGTGACACCCGTCATCCATGGCAACTTCATCAACCTCACCTCCATCACCGCCCCAGAGGCTGTGGAGGGAGCTTATCCCGCCGAGAACAACACCGTTCACCGCGTGGTGGGCTACACCCGCGCCAACTACGCCGAGGAGGAGGATTACGACCAAACCACATGGGAACCCATCTACGGCGAACCTTTCCCCGCAGACAAGAGCATCCGTAACAACTATGTCATCTCGACCCTCCCCGTGGTCGAGAGCGCGATTGCCGATGAACCCGACACCACCGAGGGAAAGTCGGTCGACGCTTCCGAGCTTGGCCTCGACTTCTTCAAGGAGCAGCTTGGCTTCCCCTACGGATATGACGCCGAGTCACCCTGGGCCCTTACATCCGCCGCATCTCCCGCGCTCTATTTCGAGAGCATACTCATGGTCATCAATCCCCAGTCAGCCTCGGTCGAGGTAGATGAAGAGGTGGCGGTCAACGTGACCATCTACGGCACGGAAATCTCCGAAAGCCTCTTCGAGGATTTCACCTGCGACTATGACGAGTCAGTCATCGAGATGACCGACATGTTCCTTGCCGATGACGGCCTTCTCCTGGTTGTCAAGGGTCTCGCGGCCGGAGAGAGCGACATCACTGTCAGCATCCAGGGACAGACCGCCAAGTGTCATATCACTGTGCTGCCCATGAGCGGCCTCTCACAGGTGGTCGCCAACGATACCGCTGCCCTCACATTCGACGGCAGCGCGCTCAGCGCCGAAGGCTCTTCAATCGAGGTCTACAACGTGTCAGGCGTGAAAGTGCTTGCCGGAAACGACAAGGTCACCACCGGCAGCCTCGCCGGCGGCATCTACATCGGTGTGGCCAGGAACGCCTCAGGCAACTCCACTCTGAAGTTCCGCGTCAAATAACATACCTGCATATTCACATCCCGACAGGGTGGGCCGTGGCAGACGGCTCATCCTGTCTTTGTTTTCCTCCCCGCCCGATGACCTGAACACAAGAGACCCCGGGATGACGTGGAGCCGCCTCGTTGAGGCTTCCTTTCGTCATCCCGGGGTTTACTGAATCTCCCCTGGGGGAGAATTATGATACGGGGGCGGCCCGAGCCGCGACCAAAGAGAATGTCAGCGGGCGATTTCTGCCTGCTCTGAGTTGAGCGGGCGGTCGCCCTGCGATGAGTCCTTGATGCAGAGATACCAGTCGCCGAGGTAGCGGACAGGCTTGAAATACCAGTTGGTGGTGAAACGGTCGCTGACGGTCACCTTGCACCTGACCTCGTTTGATGCGGCGGTGTCGAACACATATTCCGCGATCTCATATCCGGTGACGGGCATCGAGAGCATGCAGTCGATTTCAGAGAGCTGCTCCTCAGTCAGGGGGTAAGGCTCCCCGTCAGGGTCGTCTAAATCGACCGTGTAGAGCATCGCGGCGGCTGATTTTACGTCGCGGGCGACGATTCTCTCCATGAAGTCGGTGACAAGTCCGATGGTTACGGTGGTGTCCTGGCTGGTCAGCACCATATGGTTCTCCTCAGGGGATGGGTTGGCAGCCACGCCCCCCTTTTTTTCTCCGCAGCCGCCAAGTATGGCGAGCGCCAGTGCGGCGGCCGACAGCAATATGGGCAATTGTTTCATGACTTTAAAAAAGTAAGGACAGGGGCGTATCGGATACGCCCCTGCCCCATTGATTTATTGAATTAACAAGGGGATGTCATTCATAACTGACCGATGGTGGGATCGATCTTCACGGTGAGGAAGCACTCAACATAGCCCCACTTGTATTTCACAACGAAGGGAACCTGAATGTTAAACGCGTAACCAAGGACGTTACCTGCATTGTAGTAGGTAAGAGTACCGATGTTGGTAAGCGAAATCGGGTTGGCCTTGTTGTAAGTCAGGCGGATATCAGGAAGAATGCTGCTGAGCTTGGTCTTACCGAGGGTTCCACCGTTGAGGTTGGTGGTAACATATTCAGTAATGTCTGCTGCGGTAGCCTCGACAACAGTACCATTGATGGGATCGAGTTCACCGACCACGACACCTTCTACACCGTAGTAGAGGAGGTACTTGTTAGCATCGGTGAATGCAATGTCACGCCAGTCAATAAAGCTGATGTAATTTGCAACCTGCATTGAAGAACCGTTGTCAACACCGTCTTTGAGGACAGGGTTACCCTTCATTTCGACAGTAACAGGACGGAGGAAGCGTACGTTGTAGGTATTGTTGGTGAAGTCCTTGATGGGCTTGTCGCAGCTGTTGAGAGCGGAAATACCGATAGTAGCAGTCAGAGTCATGTTCTTGTCAAGACCGCTGACTTCCTTGTTGTCCACAAGATATGTCTGGTTGGCAGCCTTGTAGTTGAGAAGGTCTTTAGCGTAGGTGCTATTCTCGTTGAAGGAAACTTCCCATGTCGCAGGATTGATGGTTGCGACGGTCTGCATTCTACCATTCAGAGTAGCGGTCAGGTCAAGACCATTAGCTGAATGACCGAGGGTGTAATTTGCACCAGACATACCGGTAGCAACCTTGGAAGCCTGTTCGATGTCAACGAAAGCGAAAGTGGCTTTGGGGTTGACAAATGCGGGATAGGTAGTCGCATCAAGGCCGGTGATACCAACCTTGTTACCTACGAAGGGATAGAGCAGCTTGTTAACGAAAGTACACTTGGAGTCGTCTGTGAACGAGCCGACGGGAACAGCGACGTTGAGGTGAGTTTCCTGCTTGAGGCCACCATTGGCAGCAGATGTCGGTGAGTTGTAGGTGAACCACAGCTCGGCAATCTTGCTGTTGTCATCAACGGCTGCTGAAGGATTGACATTCAGAGGCGAGGGAGTCCACTTAAGTGTGATGGCCACATGGTTCTTGGCATAAGCGGTGCCGGGCTTACCATCGTAAACAATCACTACGCTGATGTCTTTGGGCTTGGTTGTACCGGTGAAGTACTCGTAAACGAAGTTAGCGGGGAGAGACCAGGAGATAACCTCAGTACCCTGGGGCAGGGTGGGATCGGGCTTCTTGGTCACAACACCATGCTCCTGACCAGCAGGTACTTCAACGATAGTTTTGTTAGCTGCGATGGTCACCTGCTGAGCATCATCAGGCTCGGCAGCGGTCTTGCCGTCAAGACGAAGCTCATAGTTCTTCTCGAATGTAGCCTTCGACATATTGAGGGCAGCAAGAACCTTGGCTTCAATCTGGGCCCATGTAAGGGTGAATACCTCAGGAGACTCAGAGCAGCTTACGGTGTAAGCGCGGCCAAAGTCGAAGTCCACGGGAGTGATGGCATCTTCGGGAGCTACGGCACCGGGTTCAACGATTTCAAGTTTCACGTAAGCGACAGCTGCTACGGGACGGCTGGCGGTAACGGTGTCTACGAGGCAGACACGTACCAGGGGCAGACGGCCAAGGCTTGCCTTGTTCTGCGAAGCACCCCAAGGCTGAGCCTTACCCTGCTCGGTAGGCATCTGAGCGCGAACGATGGCGTTGTTGGCGGGATTGAGGGCGGCGTGAGCAGACTGGGAAGTGTTGTTGTTACCGTCGGTGTAACCCACCAGGGCGTATTCATATTTGAAACCGTACTCGTTGACAGGCTTGGCCCATGCCATATGGTTGCCCTTGGAGTTGGTGTAGTCGGCCTGGATGTACTTCGAGATGTCGAGACCCTCGGCGTTGTTCCATGCGATCTGGAGGGCGGCGGGAGCGTTGATGGCCTCCTCTGCGGTTGTCCACCAGTGGTTGGGCTTGGCGGGGTTGTTGAGAGTAACACCAACTGCGTTGGCGGGAACAGCCAGGTCGATGTCGGTGTAGTAAGAAGCCTTGACAGCGGCGTAGTCAGAGGTGATGACGGTGTCGTTGGCGGCGGCCTTCTCGTTGAGACGGGCCTGGAGAGCCAGCACGGTCACCATGTCATCCTCGGCGATGGCCTTGATGTCGCCCTGGAGGTTGGCCTTCACGGTCAGGATGCCATCCTTGGCCGAGCGATCAAAGATCTTGGCGGTGACAGAGGAAGCGCTGCGGGCATATTCGAGATCTTCGGTGATGAAGCTGAGGTCGAAGATGTTGTCGATGTTGGCGCTGGAGGGGTTGAGGTAGTAGTTGGCCACCAGTGCGGGGGTCATGCTGACCTCGTTGCCCTTGACGGGAGCGTCCTTGCCGAAGTTGCCGTCGGCGTTGACAGCGTTGATCTTGAGAGCGTCGAACTTGAAGGTGGCGGCGTCCATGGCCTCGATGCCCTGGTAGTAGAAGTCGGGCTTGAACACGAGGCCGCGGAGAGCGCCGGTCTTGGCCAGGACAATCACGCCCTCAGAGCCTTCGACACCGAAGAGGAAGACATCGTTGGGGGTGACCACAGCGGTTACGTGGTCGTTGGCGGTAGCGTAGGAGACAGCGTTCTTCTGCTTGAGTATGTACTCACCCTTGGAAGCGTCCCATGTATAGAGGTCGAAGTATCCTTCGGCGTTGGGCTTGTAGTAATCGCCGGGGTTTCCGGTGGCGCCGGGTTTGCCGTCCTCGCCGGGTTTGCCCTGCTCGCCCACAGCCTTGTAGGAGGTGCGGACACCATTCTCACACCAGTAGCCTTCGGCGTCGATGGTCCACATGGTGGCATCCTTGCCGTTCTCGCCGTTCTTGATAGTGAAGCTTTCGGGCTTGCCGTTTTTCTCAACGGTGATGACAATCCCTTTGCCATCAGCCGAAGGAGCGACAGACGTAATCACACCACCCTGTGAGACCTGCTGCGAAATGTTGTCAATCGCAGTCTTGTTCTCAGCGACTTCTTTGTTGAGGCGGTTGATGTCGTCGTCGTAGTCCTTACATGAAGTGAACGCGACAGGCATCGAGCCACACACAACCGAAAGAAGTGCGATTTTCAATAAACCTTTGTTCATAAAACTTTTTAATAAATTATTAATGTGGATTGATATTTTTTTGGGATGCTTCCGGCCTGATACAGCCCGGCGAATTTATATCAGGACAAAGTTACGGCAAAAGTTTTTCACCTAAGTAGCTGATATGTAGCATTGTTTCCACACTACTGCTGCAAACTTCGCCTCTTCTGTATGTTGTCTGACAGCATCAGGAAAAAATCCTTGTTAAGCACCATGGAAATGCGCGTGAGCAATGACGTGTCGATACTGTTTTTCTGGAAAAGGCGGTAGACGTTCGACCGGTCGATACACAGTTTGCGGGCAAACCACGACACCGAACGTTCCTGGGCTGTGAGTTCCTCCTTTATGAGCTGTCCGATTGGTTCCATTAAATAAGATGGTATATTAGGTTTTTAATA
>ERZ778496.912-NODE-912-length-24127-cov-4.902293_pt1 | contig 24127 bp, 16 predicted proteins | sample MGYA00433099_ERZ778496 | MGnify/ENA primary metagenome ERZ778496 (study PRJEB29527, sample SAMN07138962) | mouse gut metagenome | material: feces | host: mouse | place: China:Nanjing | collected 2016-01-25 ...
ATGCAGGAAACAGCTTTCACGGGCGCTCTCTGTCATGTGCTGGCACACGGATTTGTCAAAGCCGTGCTCTTTTTGTGCGCCGGGGCCATTATCTACAAAACGGGAAAAACGCGGGTGGAAGAAATGCGCGGCATCGGCAAGGAAATGCCCCTTACTATGTGGTGTTTCACAATCGCTTCCCTTGGACTGATCGGCATTCCGCCCACAAGCGGCTTTGTCAGCAAGTGGTATCTGGCTGTCGGTTCCTTAGAGAGCGGGATTCCTGTTTTTGACGTACTCGGCCCTGTGATTCTTCTGGTAAGTGCACTGTTGACAGCGGGCTATCTGCTGCCGCTGACCATACACGGCTTTTTCCCGGGAGCGGATTACGATTACAACATGCTGCAAAAGAAAGAACCGTGCAAATTGATGACTGTACCGGTGCTGATTCTGACAATATTATCAATTTTGATCGGCTTATTTCCTGAAATCGTTATAAATCTGATTCGTATGGCAGTTACCGGCTAAGCAGCGTTGATTTTATCATGTAGAAATCACTTTGATATACGGATTTCGGAACGGAGAACATCATGATTATTTTAGTAATCTTAATTCCTTTCATAACGGGGATTCTGGTACCCATCATCCCCTTTCGGAAAAGATGGCATAAAGAAGTATTTCTGGAGACGGCGGTGGTGTTAAACAGCATCCTTGTCTGGTATCTGCTCCTGCACCACTCGGACAGCACCTTCCTTCTGGCGCACTTTACGGGCAACTTAAATATCAGCTTCCGCGTGGACGGCATGAGCATGGTGTTTGCGGGACTTGTGTCCGCGCTCTGGCCCTTTGCCACCCTCTACGCCTTTGAGTATATGACAAAGGAAGAACATGAAAATGTATTTTTCCTCTTCTATACGCTGACTTACGGCGTGACGCTGGGCATTGCCCTCGCCGCCAACCTGCTTACCATGTATTTCTTTTATGAGCTGCTGACGTTAGTTACTGTGCCTCTGGTCATGCACACGCTGACCCGCGAGGCGGTTCTGGCAAGCCGCAAGTATCTCTACTATTCGCTGGGCGGCGCGGCATTCGCCTTTCTCGGGCTGATTATGGTCATTGTCTACGGCAGCACAACGGACTTTATTCTGGGCGGTGTGCTTGACCCTGCCAAAACCGCCGGGAAGACCGACGTTTTACTCTTGATCTATGTAATGGCGTTTATGGGCTTCGGCGTAAAGGCGGCGGTCTGTCCCTTCAACTCCTGGCTGCCTCAGGCTGGCGTGGCTCCCACGCCCGTCACCGCGCTGCTCCATGCGGTGGCCGTAGTAAAATCCGGCGCGTTCGCCATTATCAGGCTGACTTATTACAGCTTCGGTACGGATTTCCTAAAAGGCACCTGGGCGCAGGATGTGGTGATGGCCGTTGTCATGTTTACCATCGTCTACGGCTGCAGCCGGGCCGTGAAAGAGACGCATATCAAAAGACGGCTGGCTTACTCCACCATCAGCAACCTGTCCTACATCCTTTTCGGCGTGGTCATTATGACGCCGCTGGGACTTGCCGGGGCACTGACACACCTTGTATTCCACGCCGTTATGAAGATCAGCTCTTTCTTCTGCGCAGGCGCAATCATGCACCAGACCGACCGCCATTATGTGCATGAACTAAACGGACTGGGATATAAAATGCCCCGCGTATTCGGCATTTTCACGATATCCGCGCTGGCGCTCATGGGCGTCCCGGGGCTTGCCGGTTTCGTCAGCAAGTGGAATCTGGCCGGGGCCGCGGTGGAAAGCAACAATCCTCTGGCCTGGGGCGGCATTGCCTGCCTGCTGGTGTCGGCGCTTCTGACGGCAATCTATATGCTGACGATTGTCGTGCGGGCGTTCTTCCCCGGAAAGGATTTTGACTACGGCACAATTTCCGATATTTGCGATCCCAACTGGAAGATGCTGCTGCCGCTGTTTATATTTACCGTATTTATCATACTGTTCGGCGTTTATTCCCAGCCGGTTGTGGAATTTTTTATGCGTGTTGCAACGGGCGCTGTGTAAGAAATGCGAAAAGTACTTTTAAAGCCTTCTCATCATAAGACGGAGACGCAAAGTCATCAGCAAAGCGGCTTGGAGGTTCTAAATTTCGCACAGGAAAATGTCCAAAACATGGGCATTCTCTGCATTGATTTAGGTCACGGCAGAGCTGTGACATGGAGGGTAGTATGTACAACGATACAAATATGATTATCATAATCAGCATCATTTTTCTGCCCATGCTTGCGGCGTTTGTAAGTTACGCCATTGGGCGGAAGAGTAAAGACACGCGGAACATCTTTGCGGACATCATAACAGGCCTTACCTTCCTTCTCTGCATCCTATTGGCGGTACAGATGCTGACGGATGCAGCAGGCGGGCAGAAACCGATCATTGAAATCCCCTACGTCTGTGGCATGGGAATGCATTTTACTTTGGACGGTTTCCGTGCGCTGTACGGAACCATTGCCGCCTTTATGTGGTTTATGACAACCCTTTTTTCAAAAGAATATTTCGGGCACTACCGAAACAGGAACCGCTACTATCTGTTTTTGCTGCTGACACTTGGCGCAACCGAGGGCGTCTTTTTCTCCGCGGACTTTTTTACCACCTTTGTCTTCTTTGAAATCATGTCGTTTACCTCTTATGTATGGGTAGTACACGACGAGAAGCCCGAATCCCTGCGTGCCGGCGCGACTTATCTGGCCGTGGCGGTCATCGGCGGACTGGTGATGCTGATGGGCATTTTCCTTTTATATGATATGACGGGAACATTAAACTTTGCAGAGCTGAGCGGCTGCTATGATCATTATGTGCTTACGACTTCCAGCAGGATTCCCGAAAAGAAAATCTGGGCAGCGGGGCTCTGCCTGCTGTTCGGCTTCGGCGCGAAGGCGGGCGCGTTCCCGCTGCATATCTGGCTGCCGAAAGCGCATCCGGTGGCTCCCGCTCCCGCCTCTGCTCTCCTTTCCGGCATTTTGACCAAAACGGGCATGTACGGCATACTCATTCTGACCGCCTATATCTTCTTTCAAAATGCGACGTGGGGCGCAATGATATTGATTTTGGGTGTCCTCACCATGGTAATCGGCGCATTGCTTGCCCTGTTCTCCGTTGACCTGAAACGGACGCTTGCCTGCTCCTCGGTTTCCCAGATCGGCTTTATTCTCGTGGGCGTGGGCATGTCGGGTCTTCTGGGAAAGGAAAACGCCATCGCGCTGCGCGGCAGCCTGCTTCATATGGTAAACCACTCCCTGATTAAACTCGTGCTGTTTATGGCGGCAGGCGTGGTCTTTATGAATGTGCATAAGCTGGATTTGAATGAAGTCCGCGGCTTCGGGCGAAAGAAACCGCTCCTAAATGTTATTTTTCTGGTGGGTGTGTTGGGCATCGGCGGCATACCGCTTTTCAACGGTTACGTCAGCAAGACACTGCTTCATGAGAGCATTGTAGAGTACATGGTTCTGATTAATGCAGGCGTAATCCCTGCCCTCTTTGGCGCCTCATTTATGAGCGCCGTCGAATGGATTTTCCTTTTAAGCGGCGGGCTTACTATCGCTTACATGACCAAGCTTTATATCTGTCTCTTCATTGAAAAGAATGCCGACGATGCCGTGCAGAAAAAATATGACGCATTGCAGGGCAGATACATGAACCGGGCAAGCGCCTTTGCTCTCACCGTAAGCGCCGGCCTGCTGCCGCTTATGGGACTTCTTCCGGGCTTTGTGATGGACGGCATCGCCGATATGAGCCAGTCCTTTCTGCAGACAGAAGCAATGGAAAAAGTCTCCTATTTTTCTCTCGGTAACTTGAAGGGCGCATTGATTTCCCTGGTTTTCGGCACATTGATCTACGGCTTTGTCGTGCGGTTTCTGCTTATGAGAAGAGGAAACAAAGCGGAGGCAAGAAATTATGTAAATCGCTGGCCCGTTTGGCTGGATCTGGAAAATCTGCTTTACCGCCCTGTGCTGTTAAAAATTCTGCCCTTTACCTTCGGTATGCTCTGCCGTTTTCTGGACAGTCTGGTTGATACGATCGTTGTTGTGCTCAGAAAAACCGTTTACCGCGACGAAAAACTGCCCCACGAACGGCTCGAGGGCAATGTATTTACGCATTTTGCTGCCTGCGCCGCCTCCTTCTTTGAAGGGCTTGGCAACCTGATTTTGCGCCGCAAAAACCCGAAGAAGCAGGATTATGAGCATAAACTGGCGCTGAAGCATGAGGAGTGGAGTGAAAATACCATGATGATCACCAGAAGCATGTCCTTCGGGCTGCTGCTCTTCTGTGTCGGGCTGATCCTGACGGTGGGTTATCTGTTTATCAAGGATGTGTTCGGGCTGTGAATCTGAAAGCCGCAAAAGTATGCTTCACACTGTCTTTCATATGAAAAAGGGAGAACATTCACGGTGTTCTCCCTTCTCTCTGACTTATATCACTCCTGCTCTGCCGGATCGTGCGTCTCAATATATTCAATGATGGCTAATATCTCATCACTATTCAACCCTTTTTCTTTCAGCTTACGAATCAGATTAACAATCTCTTTACCAGTCATATGATCACCTGCTTTCTAATGGCTGTTTATTGCTACAACATAAGTATAGCAAAATCCTTATCTGCCGTAAAGCTTAATTCGCCAAGGTTTCCGCGCCGTCTTCACTTTCCACGGCTGCATTCTCCACCCTCCGGCTTTTCCGCTTCTTTCGCTTTTTATGTACAATCACCGCTATTACCAGAATCAATGCGGCCGCACCTGCTGCGATAAAAGCGATATAGTCCATAATCCCCTTCTCCGTCACGCTGACCGCAATCTTCACGCTGCTGCCGTTCGCGGAAAAGAGATGGTAAATGCCCATAAGCTCTGTCTCCGCCTCCCTCCATCCGGCGCCGTCCTGCACATAAATCTCAACGCCCTCCGTCTGTCCCTGCGGCGCCTGATAGCGAATCTGATGGGTCGATGAGCCGTCATCCGGAATTTCCAGCGTCCAGCACTCGGTCAGCGCTCCGGTCTCCTCACCGCCCGGCAGCGCAGCGCCCGCCGTGTTCGCATCCGTTTTCTCCACTGTCAGCTCATCCTCCTGAAGAAACCGGCCGTCCACCAGAAGAGAGGACTGCCCATTATCCCGCATCCAGCTCCCGGCAAGTGTCGTCAGATACCGCACATACTCCACCGATACGTCCTCGTCAAGTCTGACATTCGTCAGATCCTTATTATCCCAATCCGCATAGAAGCCTTCTTTCACGGGGATATTCGGGTATTTTTCCAATGCCACGCTGCCGCCGTAAGAACACTCCGTCATTCCTACTTCTTCGTCGTCCGCATAAAATGTAATCTTCATTTTGCGGAAGTTCGCAGGAATCCCTTCCGTCTGCAAAAGCGTCTGATAGTCTACCGGCTCCGCCTTTCCGCTGTAGCTGATGCGGTCAATCCCGGCAATCTCCTCAGATACGAAATAATTATCCGCAATCTCCGCATTGTCGGAAATTTTACCCGCTATAGCGCCCGAGAAAGCCTCCGCCTCCTTCACCTTTACCATGGCAAGACAGCCGTTTATCTCATTGCCCCATCCGGCAATTCCAGCCACATATTCCTCACCCGCTACCGTACACTTTGCATAGCTTTGTTTGATATGGGACAGTGACTGCCCTGCGATACCGCCGACGTAATCGCCTGCCGTGCTTTCAATCCTGCCGTAGTTCTCACAGCCGAGCACCATACCCATCTCCTGCAGTCCGCATACGCCGCCCGCATAGCTCTTCTGTGCAGTTATCTTCGCCTGATTCACATTTTTTCTGAGCACACACTTGGTAAGAAAAGTAGAATTTGCCCTGGCGTCTTCCAGTCCTGTGATATCGCTCTCCAAATCAAAATCGTACTCGATCGCCATGGTCCCGGCGATACCTGACACATTCAGATCCGCCGCCACATTTCCGCCGTTACTGCAGTTGGCGATGGTTGCGTCCATACTCTCCTCCGCATCCACCTGCGACTCATCTTCGTATCTGCCGGAATAATCCATATCCAGCACACCGTCCAGTGCATCCGTATACAGCAGCATAATCTCACTGAACTCATCGTTGATATCCGAAAGATCATCCCCCAAAAGATCACCTGAGGAGGACATCTCATCATTTAAATACCCCATATTCTCAGATATATTCTTTAAGTTGGAGTTAAGACTTCCCGTAGTGGATCGGTAGTCTTCCCCCAGCCTCGGGAAGCTGAGATCCGGCTTGTCGTTTAAAGTCGTCAGGATGTCCTTGGTTCCCTCCCCTGCCTCCTCCAGATTCTCCGCAGCATCCTTTGCGGAAGAAGCGGCAGACTTCAACTGCTTTTTCGCATCGTCAGTCATCTCGTCCGTGTGTCTGGATGCAATATCCGTCATGGTCTCCAGATATTTACGCATATCCTCCGAATATTTGCTGCCGTTATGAGCCTCGCTGTACTGTTTATCGGCATAGTCCTCAGCGGCTTCCGCTATCTGGCCTGCATTGGCTGCCATATTTTCTGCGGCTTTCTCCTGCACCTGACGGTCCGCCTCCGCCTGTGCGCTGTCATCGGAGAGCGGAAAATCTCTGGTCTCCCCGCTGCCGCTGTCATAATGCACCCAACCGGTAATTCCCATATATTTTTCCGGCACATCCTTAAAATCAATGGAAGAATAACTCCAGCCGCTGTCTACGCCCGATTCCGTCACGGGTTTCAGATCATATTCATTCGTGGTATCTTCACCGGCCGCCTTGCCGATATAATAATTCTCATAAGCCTTTGTAACCTTCGCCGCATCCTCAGCGTGTTTTTTCCCGGCCTCCTCGATCGCTTCCTTTGCCCGATCGTACTGCTCCTTCTCCTCGGGCGTCATGTACTGATAGAGATCCATGGATTTTACCATATCCTCCAGCTTTCCGGCGGCATCCTTCACGTCCCCCGCCGAGTCCGAGACGTGGTCTATCACACCGCCGTCCTTGGCCGTCTCATCCAGCACATAATCAAAACGGTTCACCGCCTCATTGACGGAGTCCATCATGCTGTCCGTCCACTCTACGGTTCTGTCCGCCAGAGAATGGGTATCATCAAGCGCCCTGTCCGCGAAATCCCGAATCACCGACAGCCTGTTGGAAAGAATATCCGAACGGTCGCCCGCGTCATCCAGCATCTTTCCGATCTGGTCATGCATAGTATCGATGTGATCCGACAACTGCCGCACAATGTCCTCCGACAAATCCACCGCTATGTACGGCTCTGCCTGCCCGACGATACCGCCCACATCCTTACGACCGTATATCTTTCCCTTATTCGAACAGGCATACACATAGCCCGACTGCCGACCCACAATACCGCCCGTATTGTAGCCCACATGCTCATATCCGATTGTGCCTTCGTTTACGCAGCTTTGTATCATCCCCGTGGAAAGGCCTGCTATGCCGCCTGTATCCACCGTATTCTCCGCGGTGGATAGCTTCTCACTTTTCTCGTCAGTCCCACTATCCAGCGAGCCTAAAAGACCTGTTGTATACTGCTCCAAATTGATATCATCCAGAGACCTCGCCTTGTCCTCGCTGGAAATATTGACGTCAGCGCGGTTGAGGCACCCAACAATGTTACCGACATTTTCGCCGGCTATACCGCCCGTATAATGCGCGCCCGTGATCGTCCCCTTTGCCTCGCAGTCCATCAGCACGCCGCTGATCTCATTATAGCCGACAATACCGCCCACATAATCGTTAGCCTCCACAACACCGTCAAAAACACAGTTTAATAAAATACCGCTGTTATCCCCCACGATGCCGCCTACCACCATCTGCTTCCCGGTCGGCCTGACCGTTCCCACGATCTCCAGGTTGGCAATCACCGCCGTTTCCTGTGTGTAATTAAAAAGTCCCACATAGGAGATGGGTTTATGCACCGAAAATCCGCTGACGGTATGTCCCTGCCCGTCAAAATAGCCGCCGAAAGTCGGTATCGGCACAAAACTCTCCCCGGCCAAGTCAATATCCGCCGTCAAATACACTTTCTTATTCTGCGACCATGTGTCCAGCCAACAATCTTTAGAGAACGCCTTAAGCTCCTCCGCATTACTTATGTAAACCTCTTCCCATTCGATCTCTTCATCACTGTAAGAAGCAATCGTCTCGTTGGCATCCTCCACGCTGGCGACTTCTTCCTCCTCTGTCTCCCCGTCTTTTTCCTTATCCTCTGCCCGTTTTTCTGCCTTCGCCTCTTTCTCCGCCTCTGTCTGCGGATTCTTCTCCACCGCCCATACATATGACGCGGGAAAAGCGCTTATCATCACCGCCGCCGCGAGCAGCAGGGCTGTCAGTCTCTTCTTACTCATGATCCGCCACCTCCCTGCTCTTATCCTGTTCCGTCACTTCACTGTCCGATGTGTCTCTGACTCCGATTTCAGGCTGCTGTCTGCTCGCCATCTCCTCAGACACCGTCTCCGTCAACTGCCTGTATTCTTCCTCCGTAAGCTCCGTCACATCGCCGGCCTCCACGTAAGCGCTCACATTACCCCTGACAATGGCGCTCATCGTACCTGTCACGGTTCCTTCAATCCTGCCGCGCACCAGACCGTCCACTCTCATAAGCCCGGTCACATTCTTCGTGCGAATCGGCATATTCATCACAAAGGCCGTCTTCTCAATAATCTTATCGCCCACCAGCAGAATCTGCGGCAGGACAAACATGGTCACAAGGATAGAAATGGTAGTTCCTCTTCCCAGACACTTTCCGATGCCGAAGATCGCCGCGTTGGAAGTCAGCTTACCAATCAGAAAGCCCGCCACCACCATCATGGTTCCCGAGGTAATAATCGTCGGGAACGCCTGATTCATGGAGTCTATAATGGACTGCCGTCTGCCGTTTTCCTTTCGCAGTTCCATATACCGCCCTGCAATAACGATGGCATAGTCAATATTTGCGCCCATCTGGATCGAACTGACGATCAGATAAGACATGAAGAAAATATTGTCGTGCTGCAGCGCCGGAATCGAAAAGTTCAGCCAAATACAACCCTGAATCACCGCAATCAAAAGCACCGGCATACCCGCCGACTTGAAGGTGAACAAAAGCACCACCAACACGGCGAGAATGGAAATTACGTTGTTGACCAGATTGTCCCGACCGAAAGTCTTTTGCAGATCGTACTGGCTCACCGACTCGCCGCATACCAATATCCTGCCGCCCGGATAATACTTCTCCGCAATTTCATGCATCCTGTCAAGAAAAGCAAACGTCTCCTCGCTCTCCTCCGGAAGCGTCAGGAATACAAGCATACGACTGTAGTTTTCGCCCTGCAGCTGATTCTTCGCAAAATTCATGGCATCAAACGCGTCGTCCAGCGTATCCTGCATGTCGTCCTCAAGAGTGACATACCCTTCCTCCACCTCGTCGTGGACAAACATAAACATGTCGATCAGAGACACCTTATATTCCGGCAGGCCGTTGACCACCTTCGCGTAGTCCTCGTCGTTGACAGCGTAGGCGGCATATACCAGCTCCGCCACCTCATAATCCAGATCAATCAGCTCCGAGAACTGTCTGGGCGTAAGCTTATCTGTCAGACAGTAATCGTCAAGCGCCTCTATATTGGCAAGCCCCTGCGTGTAATCCACCTCCGGGCATGCCTCCAGCTCTTCCAGCAGTTTCGCTTCCTTCTCGTAGTCCCCCGCAGGCACAATCAGCGCAACCATATTGCTGGTGCCAAAATTATCCGTCTGCAGCTCCTCCGTCTTCTGGATGCTGTTTTGGATCGGCGGCGTGATCGTACTGTCGCCAAAGACATAAGGGCACTTGCTGGAAACGGTGTACGCCCCCACAATGACAAGTACAAAAAGCGGCGCAACAATATGTCTCGTCGCATAATCGAATTTTCCCACAAAGGGAATATCCGGGATAAAGTTCTTGTGTTTGGTCGTATCCATCAGCTTGGAGAACAGCATGATCACGCCCGGCATCAGCAGGAACACCGAGCCCAGCGCCAGAAAGATGGACTTAATCAGACACACGGACAAATCCGGCCCCATCTTATACTGCATGAAGCCCATGGCAATCAGACCGCCTATGGTTGTCAGGGAGCTGCCACAGATCTCCGGAATCGCCTTGCTTAAGGCTATGATAATCGCCTCGCGGGCTTCCAGTGCGGCGTGCTCTTCCTTGTATCTGTTTAGAAGGATTATGGCGTAATCCACCGACAGCGCAAGCTGTAACACAACCGTCACGGAATTGGAAACAAAAGAAATCGTACCGAACACAAAATTCGTGCCCATCTGTAAAATCGCCGCCGCCACGAAAGTGATCAGCAGAACCGGCACCTCCGCATATGCCTGAGAAGTAAGCAAGAGCACCGTCACCACGACAAAAGCCACCAGAACGACGATGACGTTCATCTCCTCCGCAATCAGCTCCGCCTCGATATCCCCCAGCGTGGTGGACAAATAATAGTCATATCCTGCAAGCTCTTCTTTCACCCGCTCCAGCACCTCCAGGCACTGGTCATCCTTCTCGTCATAATCGAAGGTGACATTATAATAGGAAGAACCGTTAAAATAATGGTCTTCCGTATCATCAAAGTCTATCATAAAGACACCCGGTATAAATTCCAGATCCCGCTCAATAGACTCCGCCTGTTCATAGGAGACGTTCGCCACCATCACGTCACAGGTTCCGTATGTAATAAACTCCTGTTCCATCAGATCCAGCCCCTGTTTCGTCTCTGTGGAGTCCGGAAGATAGTGGGACATGGAATTCTCTACATTCACCCAGTTTCTCGATACAGCAGAAAAAATGATCAAAATGCCAAACAGCAGGAAAAACAGATTCCGTTTATCCACAATGAATCCGCAGATTTTGACCATTGCCTGATTGCCGCCCTTTTTTTCATTCTGTTCGTTTTCCATGGAAAAACACCTCTCTCTTTCAAAGGGAAATATAGCATTTCGACCGACGGTCGTCAATTCCGTGCAGGGCGAGTTTTATACATTCCCTTGAAATTGTATAAAATACGTCGTAAACTATATCTGTGTGTACGTGACAGTGAATCCTAAGGGTGAGCTGTTATGTGCTGACAGAAAGGCTTTCCCATGAAAAAGAAGTTTTGCATCAATTTATCCACAACACAGACAATCCTGCTCAGCTTTTTGCTGGCAATTCTTTTCGGAAGCGCGCTGCTGGCCCTGCCGGTCAGTTCCGCAGACGGCATAGCCGTACCCTATATAGACGCACTCTTTACGGCGACCACCTCCATCTGTGTGACGGGCCTTGTGACCGTTCCCACCTTTTCGACCTGGAGTCTGTTCGGACAGATCGTCATTCTCTTTCTCATACAGATCGGCGGACTCGGCGTCGTCACCATCATGTCCGGTCTGATGATCAGCCTGCACCGCAGAATCGGTATCAGGGACAGAATGCTCATTCAGGACGCATTCAACTTAAATACCCTGTCAGGCATGGTGAAATTTATCCGAAAGGTCATCGTCGGCACGCTCCTGATCGAAGGAGTCGGCGCGCTTTTGTACATGACGGTATTTGTGCCGGAATTTGGCGCGGAAGGCGTCTGGATTTCCCTGTTTAACGCGGTCTCCGCTTTTTGCAACGCAGGCATGGACGTGATTTCGGAAAGCAGCCTGTACGCTTATGTTCACAATCCCGTTATCAATATCGTGACCATCCTGCTCATCGTTTTCGGCGGTATCGGTTATATTGTCTGGTGGGATCTTGTGGGCGCCCTGAAAAATATACGGCGGCAGGGGATGAAATGCTTTGCAAATCTGACCCTTCACAGCAAAATTGCCCTCTCCGTCACGGGAATCCTTATCCTCGCCGGAACGGTGGCTATATTTGTTTTTGAATATAACAACCCTCTTACAATAGGCAGTTTTTCTCTCTTTGACAAGCTGCAGGCTTCGCTGTTCCAGTCCGTGACCACCAGAACCGCAGGCTTCGCAACCATCCCGCAGGAGAATCTGACAAACGCTTCCGCCATCGCTTCCCTGCTTCTGATGTTCATCGGCGGGTCGCCGGTGGGTACTGCGGGCGGCATAAAGACGGTAACCTTCGCGGTACTGATTACTTCGGCATTTGCCACAATGAAAACCCATGCGGAGGTGGAGCTCTTTCACCGCACCATTTCGAAGCACGCTGTCAGCAAAGCGGTTGCCGTGGTGAGTATGGCATTTATTATCCTGTTTACGGCAACCATTCTCTTGTCGGCAGTCACTGATGCGGATGCCCTCGACATCGTCTTCGAAACCGTCAGCGCCGCCGCCACGGTAGGTCTGACGAGAAGCCTCACATCCGAGCTGAATCTCTGGGGCAGAATCATTATCATCATAACCATGTATCTCGGCAGAGTCGGTCCGATTTCCCTTATGATCGCTCTGAACACAAAAAAGGAAACAAAAAACATCATAAAAAATCCCACCGAAGATATCAGCGTGGGATAGAATGGAGTAAAATATGGGCATACATCAATCATATGCGGTATTCGGTCTCGGCAGATATGGTCTTGCCGTGGCAAAAGAGCTTGTAGGAAACGGCGCGGAAGTGCTTGCCGTAGATCTGGACGAGGAACTTGTCAACGCCGCAATCGCTGAAATTCCGATCTGCAAATGCGCAGACATCACAGAGGCGGAAGTCATCAAGCAGCTTGGCATCGCCAATATCGACATTGTTATCGTCGCCATGGCAAGCAATCTGAAAGCCAGTGTCATGGCAACCATGCTATGCAAGGAAATCGGCGTGAAAACCGTGATCGCCAAATGCGCCACCGATCTGGATCGCAAAATTCTGCACAAAGTGGGCGCAGACAGGATCGTATTTCCCGAGAGCGAATCCGGCATCCGCCTTGCCAAAAACCTTTTAAGCTCCGGTTTTGTGGATATCATGGAACTCTCCAAAGACATTTCTCTGGTTGAGCTGCCCGTCAAGCCGGAATGGACAGGAAAGACCCTGATTGAATTAAACCTTAGAAAAAAATACTCGATTAACGTGGTAGCAATCGTTGAGGACAAAAACGTCCGTATTGATATCGACCCTGAAATGCCCCTGCGGGCATCTATGAAAATGATTGTAATTGCCGATACAGCGAAACTGGGGAGACTTTCGTAGAAGTCTCCCCGGCCATTTCTTTATCTCTTGTCAAGAAATTCCCGCACCTCTTCATGGGTCACGGATAGGGTTCCAAAATGAAAAATTTCCGTATTTTTCACCAGTTCCGTATTGTCCTCTTCCGCCCTAAGCATCATATCGGCGCCGGGATTGCCTCATAGATTGGATTCCCCTGTTCGCCCGTTCCGTTTTCCGTAAAATCAATCAACAGCTCACCCAATGCCGCCACGTCATAAAAAAGAATCATGGAATTTATTTGAATTTCTTTATCAACTCCTGCACTTCATTCATGGTCGGCATCACCCGGAGCGCTCCCTTGCGGGTCGTGATAATGGATGCCGCCGCATTGGCGAAGACCAGCATTTCCCGCAGGCTGTCCTCATGAAATCCGTCCAGACCGCACTGCAATACATAGTGCAGACAGCAGGCGCCGAAGGTGTCCCCCGCCCCTGTGGTCTCTATCGTATTTTCCTGTAAAAACGGCGCGACCTCCACGCGCAAATCTTTGTAATAAGCGCGGCTCCCGTCCTTTCCCATAGATAACACAATTAGCGGAATGTCATACTGCTCCCGCAGCCTGCGGATACCGGCATCGAAATCCTCTTCCCCGGTGAACCACCGAATCTCATTGTCGGAAATTTTGAGGAAATCGCATTTGGAAAGCCCGTAAGCCGTCTGCTCCTTCGCCTCCTCCAGAAAGTTCCACAAAGGCTCCCTCAGATTCGGATCAAAGGAGAGAACCGCCCCCGCTGCCTTCGCCGTCTCCACCGCCTTCTTCGTCGCCCGTCTGACTTCCTCGTGGGTCATAGACAATGTACCAAAATGAAAGATCTTCGTGTCCCGCAAAATATCCTCGTTTACTTCGTCCTCCCGGAGCATCATGTCCGCGCCGGGATTTCTGTAAAAGGAAAAGTCCCTGTCCCCGTCCGGAAAAGTCTCCACAAACGCCAAGGTCGTCCTGACATCTTTGTCCGTCACCAGATTGGAAATGTCAATTCCTGTCTCCGCCACAATTTCTTTCAGACGGTTTCCGAAAATGTCCTGCCCCACTTTGCCGATAAACGCGGTCTTTCTCTCCAGCTTGGCAAGCATAGCGAGCACATTGCAGGGCGCACCGCCGGGATTCGCCTCGTAAATCGGATTCCCCTGCCCACTGATACCGTTCTCCGTAAAGTCAATCAACAGTTCTCCAAGTGCAGTCACGTCGTATTTCTTCATTCGCCGTTCCCTCCCATTGTCATACTAACCACCATGTCACAGCTTTGCTGTGACTCAAATCAGTCGGAGAATGCCGCATTTCAGGCATTCTCTTATGCGAAACTTAGTACTTCCAAGTCAGCTTGCTGACTTTGCGTCTCCGCCCTATGGCGAGACGTCTTTAGAAGTACTTTTCGCATTTTTTCACGCTAGTGCTCCATTTACCAATTAACTATCCTTTTTTGCTTGCCAGCATTCCCTTCTACTGCGTTGTTTTCGGTCAACGATGCCACCGCATCGCCTCCCTCAAACGCCTTGTATAAGGAAATTCTGGACTTCGCAAAAAGTGTATGCAATTGGAAAATGGAGCACTAGTTTAGTGCGTACTTCACGACGTCCATCGTCACATCTCCGTCCGCGAAGAAGGAGATACCGTCCGCCGCAAGATCGGTGTATAAAGTTGCGCTCAACACATACTCTCCGTCGTTCACGAACACTTCCACACTGAATTTGTCCAATATGATACGCATCTTTATTTTACCATCTTTGTTGCGCACCTGGCAACGGCGCTGATGAATAATGGCACGTCTTGACCCTGAAAATTTTCTGTCTATCTTGACGATGGATTCGTACGGTCTGAAGCTGACGGAAGTATGGTAGGTTTCGTTCTGCGCAAACCGCACCGCAAACTTGTGGTAAATGTTCTCCGCATCCGCAGGGCGCAGCGTCAGTTCCATATCCACTTTCCTGCCCTCCAACCCGGCAAGCTTCAACACATCATGAAAGGTCACGTTTTCATGCCGCACCTCTTCTCCCCGCAGATTTTCTATCTCCCGCACCGGCTTCTGATATAGCCGGCCGTTTTTCACCGATAATTCTCTCGGCAGCGTCATCTGCCCGAGCCACGGCTGGGCGGGCGTATGCAGATTACAGGTGTCCCAGTTTTGCATCCACGCAACCATAATCCGTCTGCCATCCGGTGCAAGAATCGTCTGCGTCGCATAAAAATCAATTCCATAGTCCACAGCCTGATTGTGCTCTTCCACAAAGGTGTCCGTCTCCTCATCGTAGGAGCCGATCAGGCACAGTGTCCCGTTACCGTTATGATACTCAAACTCATGCGGCAGCATATCCATAGGGCTTGTAAGCAGCACCGCTTTGCCGTCCAGCAGGAAGAAATCGGGGCACTCCCACATCCTGCCATAGCGGCCTCCGTTTGCCGCCAATATTTTTTCATACTTCCAGTCAAACCCATCCGGACTGCTGAAAAGAAGCACCTGTCCGTCTCCGTTCTCCGTACAGTTGCCTGCGACACACCGATAGGAACCGTCCGGCTTCTGCCACATCTTCGGATCCCGGAAGTCGAACTTACTGCTGCCCTCCGGCAAATCCTTTTTCGTCAGCACCGGATTTCCCGCATATTTCTCATAATCCACGCCGTCTCCGATCGCTATACACTGTGTCTGCACATCCCTCATACCGCCGTCCGGCTGCGTCTCTCTCGAAACGCCCGTATATAGCAGCAGATGCCGTCCATCCGGCAGTACTGCCGCGCTGCCGGAAAAGCACCCGTCCCTGTCATACTCCGTATCCGGTGCAAGCGCCGCCGGGAGATAGCGCCAATGCAGCAGATCCGTACTTACCGCATGTCCCCAGTGCATCGGCCCCCAGTGAGAATCATAGGGGTGATACTGATAAAACAAATGATACTCTCCTTTATAATAGGAGAAGCCGTTCGGATCGTTCATCCACCCCACCCGCGTACAGAGGTGAAAATCCGGTTTCTGTTCTTTCTCTATTGCCCTCTCCGTCGCCTCTTCATATTTTCTGGCATCACGCAACGTCTGACTTATCATAAAAGCACCTCCATATCAAACACAATATCTAATATTTATCTCCGGCTGTCATCGCCCACATCTTTCTTTTCAACCGCCCTTACCGGCATTATTCGGCGGCAGTTTTACCGGAATAACGGTCATATGCATTCTGGTATACAGTCAATAATTTTTCCATGCCGCATTTCTTTTTCAAGTGTTCAATGTAGGCATTCCACTCCTCATCCGTGGGTCCGCCGTTTTTGATCCACAATCCTTCCTGCTCGGAAACCGCACTCTCAAAATTCCCCTTATACCAGTCGATATCATCCAGCTCTCTTCCCGTGAACACACAGTCCACAGGATAAGTCGCGGTATCGTCCACATAGGGCATCCAGAAATCATACAAGTCCGTCAGCCGCTCAATGACGCGATCCTCCATCTTAAAGGTCGTCTGATAGTAATCGCTGAGAATCAGCTTGGGTCCCGCCACTTCGCACTCGCCTTTTAACTCGCCGGAACTTTTTCCGTACTTTTCCTGACTCTCCTCATCAGAAATACTCAGCCATACGCCGTTTTCGTCCTGCCCTGTAAAATAAGTGCCAATCGGACCATACTGCATCTGCATCACAATTTCAGGATCATACCACCTGTCATAAAATTTTAGAAGATTTGCCGGACTTTTGCAAGCCTTCGTAATATTGAGCTGCCCGCTGTTAATACCGCCGCCTGTGCGGATTGTTACATTGTGCGTACCGTCCGGTCCGTCGAGAATCGGCAGGAATACATAATCCTTCGCGTAATCGCCCATCAACTCTTCAATGTACCACCAGGTAGACACACCCACATAGCCCTGCGAGCACTTGGAAATCAACTGCGTGTCCGTCTGGCTGAACATCTCCACATCCATCAACCCCTCGGCATACCAGTCATGGAAATAGCTGACCGCCTGCCGGTACTGGTCCGTGACACACATAAATTCTACCGTCCCGTCATCCTTTAAGACAAGATCGTTGCAGACGTCATTGGGCCAGTTCGTAAACCCGAAACCCGCATAGAAAATATTCTGTCCCCAGCACCACTGGTCGAAACCTGTGCTCATGGGTATCGTGCTGCCCGGCGCATTTCCATAATACTTCGCGCTCATATCATTATCTTTGAATGCTTTTAACGCCGCATGAAGCTCCTCCAATGTGGTGGGCACGGGAAGCCCCAGATCATCCAGCCACGCTTTATTGATCATGGAAAACTGCGGGACAGAGTAAATACTGTAATCCTCCGGCGCGCCGATTCCCGCCGTCCCCATGCGCTCTCCCGCCGGGAGACCATAGATATAGCCATCATCCATAGTGATCGCGCTGCGGATATCCGGGTTTTCATCAAGGATTTTGCTTAAGTTAGGCATATACTCTTCCGTCAGATAGGGCGTCAAGTCAATAAATGTGCCGTCGTCCCCGTAGCGCGAAATATCATAGTTGCTGAATCCCACACCCATAAAGGCGTCTGGCAGCTCGCCGCCCGCAATGCGGATATTTACCTGCTCCGCCAGAGATTCCTTCATGGTAGTCCAGTCAATGCTGATGCCCGCCTCCTGCTGCAGCTGGTTTAATACGACGTTATCGTCATATCCCGGACTCAGTGCGCTCTGGGCACCCATAATGGCAAACTGTGTCTGGGATGTATCCGGATTTGCCACACCCTTTTCATGGTGGCCGTAGTTCTGGTTTCCGCACGCCGTCACTGACAGGGCTATTCCCGCTGTAAGCGCACAGGTCAGGATTCTTTTTTTCATGTAAAATCTTCTATTCTATTTCAACATATGCATCCTCCATGTCAGAACCTCAAATTGCTGATTAAATCCTCAAATCATCAGACTTACTTTTTCAGTTATCTCCTTTTGCCGTCAGCCTTTCACAGCGCCTGCCATAAACCCTTTTTCAAAATACTTCTGTACAAACGGATAAATAATCAGCATAGGCAGCGCCGCGATAATAATGGATGAAAACTTGATCATCTCCGTCATCTTGTTCAGTTCCGCAAACCCGCCCGATATGGTGCTCGCCTGACTGGCGCTGGCGGAGCTCTTAATCAATATGTTTCTCAGCACAAGCGGCAGGGGCGCTTTATTCGGGGACGGCAGATAAATCATGGAGGTAAACCAGTCGTTCCAGTACGCCACCATGCTGAATACCACCATAACCGCCATAATGGAACGGCTTAAGGGCACTACAATCTTAATGAATGTCGTCCATTTGGACGCGCCGTCTATATTGGCTGCCTCAATCATCTCTTTCGGTATACTGTTCTCAAAGAAATTCCTCACAATGATCAGGTTGCCGACGGCAACACCGCCCGGAAGGAAGAGCGCCCACATGCTGTTAATCAGCCCTGTCTCCTTCACAACGAGATAAGTGGGGACCATACCGCCGCCAAAATACATGGTAATGATAAAAAAGATACTGAAAAATTTCCGTCCCGGCAGATCTTTCACGCTTAAGGGATATGCCGCCAGATAGAGCATAACCACAGAGAACACCGTACCGATGATCGTATACTTAAAACTGTTAAAGAGTCCAAGCAGGATACCGGGGTCCGCAAACACCGATTTGTACCCGTCCAATGTAAACTGACTCGGCAGAAGAAATGTCTTTCCCGCATACACATCGTAGGGGTTGGACACGGAGGCAATCAGCACATAATATAACGGATAGGCTACGATCAACAGAATAATGGTACAGAGAACCACCAGTATGATATCGCTGCTCTTTTCGGAAAGTCCTGTCAGCTTTCCCGATTTTGTATTTTTTCCCATGCCGCACCTCCTATATGAAACTCGTGTCTTCCGATATTCGTTTTGCCGCCTTATTCACCGCGATCAACAAAATAATGTTGATTACCGTGTTAAACAATCCCACCGCCGTGGAATAACTGTACTTGGCGCGCTCGATACCTTGTTGATAAACGTAAACCGCTATGACGTCACTCGCCGCTTTGTTCAAATCTGTCTGCAGGAGCCATACCTTTTCAAAACCTACATTCATCAGCCCGCCCACGCTCATAATCAGATTCAGAACCATAATAGGCGCCAACTCCGGTATGTCGATATGGATGATTCGCTGGAACAAAGACGCGCCGTCCACCTTCGCCGCCTCGTAGAGCGACGTATCTACATTTGCTAACGTTGCCATGTAAACGATAATGCCCCATCCCGCGTCCTGCCATATTCCCGACGCGATGTAGATCGTACGGAACGCGGAAGACTCGGTTAGGAAATCTATGGACGTTCCCGCAATCAGGTTAATCAGACCCCCCGAAGGACTTAAGAAGATCCGGATCATACCACAGATAACCATCGTGGATATGAAGTGCGGCGCGTAGAGTACCGTCTGGGTGATCCTTTTAAAACGGTGGAACCGCATCTGGTTCATCATCAGAGCAAGAATAATCGGAATGGGAAATCCCCAAAGCAAGCTGTATAAGCTAAGCAATATGGTGTTCTTCATCATCCGCCAAAAGGTTGGCGCACTGAAAAAACGGAAGAACCACTCAAGTCCGACCCATTCGCTCCCCGCGAATCCTTTGCTGGCCTTATAATCCCTGAATGCAATCTGGATGCCGTACATCGGTATGTACTTATATACAATGGTCAGTACCACCGGCACCAAAAGCATCGCATACAACTGCCAGTTATCCTTCAACCGCCTTTTCAGCGATTTGCCGCCCGTCTGAGGCGCCGTCTTTGTTCTACTCATCTGCCTTCTCCTTCCTGATCCTATCTCTCACCTTTTTTGATTTGTAACGTTTGTTTCGTGAAACGTTATTTCTTTATATTTGCATATTACCATTTGATATCCGTTTTCGTCAACACGGATTGCCGATTTTCTTCTCTTTTATTGCCATCTTTTCCGTTTTTCACTAAACTTAATGCTATATTTTGTGACTTATGCACATATATATTTCACGTAACGTTTCATATGCTTGTTTTTCTTTCTTTACAAAACTTCTATATCACTTTATAATGTTTGTGGAAAGGCTGTAAACGGCACCGTGTTTTTATGCGGGTTGTGCTACTATTTCACAGAATTTCACGATTCGTTTCATTCCTTACTTTACATACTTTACAATGATGAAACACCAGCACGAAGGGGCGTCTGATATGAAAAAAGAATTTTCAACTCCAACCATGAAGGATGTCGCAAAAGAAGCCGGCGTTGCGCTCGGTACGGTATCCAAAGTTGTAAACGGTCTGCCTGTGGGGGATTCCTACCGCATCCGTGTGGAGGCCGCCATCCAAAAACTGCATTATCAGGTTAACAGCTATGCGCAGGGTCTTAAGGCAAACAAAACCTACACCGTTGCCCTCTTAATCCCCAACACCATCGACCCCTTTTATGCTTCCCTTACTTATTACATTAATGTAGCGCTTATGAAAAAGAGATACCGGATGCTCTTGTGCGCCACCGATTACGATCCCCGACAGGAGCAGGAATATGTAACAATGGCACAGCAGAATAAAGTGGACGGGATTATCGGCCTTACCTACAACCCTGATCTCATTGTGGATGAAAACACCCCCTTTGTCGCCATCGACCGCTCCATGGGTTCCAAAATTCCCTGCGTCGCCTGCGATAATTTCGCCGGCGGTCAGCTCGCCGCCGAAAAGCTGGCCAGCCTCGGCTGCAGACACGTCGCCTTTTTGCGAAACGGATCTACCCTTGACAACGAGCCAAACAAGCGAAAAGCCGGCTTTGAGACCGGCTGCCTCTCCCACGGCCTTTCCTATGAGATGAAAATTTTAAATGACGGGGATTCTATAGAAGAATTTGAATATTTTATATCTGAACATATACACGAAGGGACCTTATCCTTTGACGGCATTTTCTGCGTAACCGACCGTCTCGCCTGCCATGTTCTGAGGACGCTGCAAAAGCTCGGGATACGCGTGCCGGAGGATGTACAGCTTATCGGCTTTGACGGAATACGGGCTTTCGGAAACATGGATTACCACTGTTCAACCATTGTCCAGCCTGTTCCCGACATGGCGGAGATGTGCGTCGATCTCCTTCTGCGTGAAAATACGATGGCAAAGCCGCCATTGGTCTGCCTGCCCGTCACCTATGCGCATGGGGGAACTACTCGGGAAACGGATGCGCCTGCAGATTGACAGTTCTGCTGATATAAACATTTTCGAAGAACTGAAAGCGCCAAGGATTCACACATCTATAATTTCAGTTCCACCTGAATGCCGACGTCCAGACCTTCCAGCATCTTTCGGAAATCCTGCCCGTCGGTTTTCTTCCCCACAATGCTGCCATAATGCGTAGGGATCACCGCTTTCGGTTTTAGCTGCGCAATATACTCCGCCGCCTGTTTCCAGTCCATCGTGTAAAATCCCCCGATCGGAATCAATGCCACATCGCAGCACACTTTCCCGATATCTTTATTCACATCCGTATCGCCGGACACATAGTAACGAGTGCCATCCAGCGTCACCACATATCCCTGCCATTTCTTTCCCTTTGGATGAAAGGGTTTCAGCTTATTGTAGGCCGGAATCGTCTCAATCACAACGCCGCCCGCCTCATGGGATTCCCCCGGTCGATAGAACAGACAGTTTTCCTCGGCAATGCCCGACTTGGAAAGCGTCTTCTTTTTCATGGATTCCGGCGCGACAAGAAGCGTCTCCGCCTTCCTCAGCTTCGCAATGGACTCCGGATCAAAATGGTCGTAATGATCGTGGGTGATAAAGATCAGATCCCCGTCGTGGGCGGCGTTCGCAATTTGGTACGGGTCAAAGTATAAAATTTTCGAGCCCTCGATGCGGATGCTGCTCTGGGTGTTGACTGTAATGTTGGTCATGCTCATTTGTGTGCCCTCCTATATACCACTATTTTATGACTGTGCCCGGGAAAACAGCGGGGAATAAGGTTATCCGAAACATCCGCCTGCAGCGCTCCGATAACCGCTCACTTCTTCTTATGCAAAAGTCGTATCAGTTTCTTGTCTGCGGTATGCAAAATGGCCGCCAAAAGAATCGACGCCGCATAACATGCTAAAATATAAAAAACTCTGTTTTTTATTGGCATATACAAGAGAAGCAGATTATGAATCAGATACAGTTCCAATGCGATCTCCCCTAGGAAATCCAAAAGCCTATTGCTGCATTTGATCTTTTGAAGCAGGATCACCACCGTCAACACTACCACAAATACAAAGCTAAACTGCACGCCCAGCGTCTGCCATTTTTCCTTGTAGCCAGGATACCCGTCCCACTCATACCAATACCCCTTCGTCTGCAGCATATATATCGTTCTGTTATACAAGAATGCTGTCAGTAACAGGAAAACGGCAAGCATAATTCCGTAGAATTTCCGAATCACACTGAGAATCTGCCTCTCCCAGCGCGCAAACAGAATTCCCACCCAAATCATCAGCGTGGTATTGTACCACCACTCCCCATGAAACCATAACCCCTGAGTGGGCGTCGTCGTATCATGTCCTAACCGCAGACTGAACACGATCAGGCCCATCAACATTACCCCATATATGCCGCAAGCCACATCCCTGTTTTTGATCAGCCCAAACACACAAAAGAATAGCAAATATAAAACAAAAATCTCCACTATGTACCACATCTGGTTATTCATCAGGATCACCCCTGTCAGATACGGAAAAAGCTCTCCCTTTTTAAAATGGTACTTCGCGAAATACGACCCAAGAATAAAAACAAAATTGCATAAATAAAGGGGCACCAAAATCGCCGTAAGTCGGTTTCGCAAAAATCCCTTCAAATAATTTGGCTTATCGCGCAGACTGCTGTATAACCCGTAGCCGGAGAAAAAGAAAAACATTCCGACAAAGCACACCCCGACATCCACCATAAACAACAAAACACCCGGATCTTCACCCGCAAAAAAGATCGTCTGAGACATATGATGCAGCATAATACCAACCGCGCAAAAACCAAGCAGCCCCTTAGATACCCTCAGCGACAGCGTATCCTCGAACCACTTCCCCTTGCCCTCTGGCTTTACGCCGATCAATAAAACTGCTGCGAGAATAATGTAAAATATGAAATAGTATTCTTTTGACACGGTATTCCTCCTGTTTCATTTCACCATATCATCATCTATTCTTTGAAGCAAGTCCCAATCAACATCTCCAAGCCTCTGCTGCAATTCCTCAATCAGTTTAAACTGCTGCTGCTCCATACCCGCATCATATCCATTTACTTCATTATATTTTTTCACATACCGCGTAAGCCAATAATATTTGCTATATAGGACTACCTCAAGAGACTTTCCTGAAAGCGCAATAACCTCGTCCTCTTTCGTATAAAATAAGAGACAATAATGATATATCGTATTCAGAACTTCATTTTCATATTTTCTTTTGGCACAATATCCTGCAGAAGCTATCAGCTCATCCATTCCCTCCAATATCAATTTCATATTTCTTTCCATCCCCTCACGCATACCGCCCAACCTGTTTTGCTAAAGCATCATTGCGGTCGGAACCTACTTTATCGCGGCAATAACAGAAAACTTCTGATAAGAATAAACACATTTAACAGTCTTAAAACCGCATTTGCAAAGCATTTCCGTTTCCTCCTCAACAGAACATTCCCTGTCCAGCTTCCTGCGCTCTTTCCACAGTGCAATATCATGTTCTGTCAGTCCGCTCTCCGCAAGCTGGCTCTCCCAATAGAAATCAAACCAGCCGTCCATGCCAGCCTGTCCCGCACAAAACTGGTCATAGTTCACAAACAGCCCGCCTTCGGGTAATTTGTCGTAAATCCTTTCAAACAGCTTTTCCTTATCCCTGTTTTCCAGATGGTGTATGGACAACGCCGAGACAATCACGTCAAAATCCTGCACCGGCAGCTCTTTTGAATAATCCGCCACCTGATATGATACCGTATCTATTCCTACAAACCGTTTCCGGGCAACCTGCAGCATGTCATCCGCGATATCGACAAGCACATATTCGGATGTCGGAAA
>ERZ778496.915-NODE-915-length-24102-cov-8.913128_pt1 | contig 24102 bp, 27 predicted proteins | sample MGYA00433099_ERZ778496 | MGnify/ENA primary metagenome ERZ778496 (study PRJEB29527, sample SAMN07138962) | mouse gut metagenome | material: feces | host: mouse | place: China:Nanjing | collected 2016-01-25 ...
GAGATTTAAGTGTAAGAAAGTCCAAAATAAAGCTGTCGCTCTATGAAATTTTATTCCTTAAAGCGACATCCCCTAATTAACTTTGGTATTTTTTCCGATAAATAGGATAAAGCAGTAAAAATAGCAGTTAGTTTTTATGAAAGGAACAGTTTTGAATCATTTACATTTTTAAAGGAAGGAAAACGGTTACATGGGCATTAGCAGTATACAGCAAAATAATTATCAAAGCAGTATTACACAAGCAAAGAATACAGTAAACGAAACTAAGAAATATGCGCCTCTTGCAAGTATTGATCCTAATAAGCAATACAGCACCATTGACGATTATGCCAATGAGTTATTTGCGATGCAGGCAAAATTAGAGAAGCAGTATAGAGAACGGACAGCAGATTCACAGGTACATACAGTAGAAGATTTGAAGAAAGAAATAGCAGAATTTTTCCCAGAGTTTACAATGGTATCAAGCAAGCCGCGATCGGTTACGGAGGGGAAGAATTTATTGTATATCGATGAAACCAATCTGCAGAAAATGGTAAATGATCCGTCTTATAAGGCGGATGTCTATGCATTGATGAAAAGGGAATTATCAAGTACAAATGGCTATTGTATTAACGGCACTGCATGGAAATTAACGGGAACAGTATTTACATTAAGCGAGGATAATGACAAAGAAGGCGGGATTCCCTATTTAGGAATGTGTAAAGGTGCAAAAGTAGAAGATCCTCATACTTTTTTGGCTGAAAACCAAAGAAACAGCCTTTTTTCTATTCATAAGAATAAAACGAAAAGTACGAAAACGGCAATCAAGGATAAACAGAAAAAGACAAAACAGTTCAATGAAACATGGGAAAAAGAACGAGCAAAACGGCAGGAACTGCGAGAGCAGATACAGCAGGAGACTCTGAAAAAACATATAACGGAAGAAGAAATTATAAAAACACAGGCAGAAAGAAAGCAGAACTATCAAGAGTGGGCAGCACAGAAATATGAACAGCAGTTAAAGTATGAATTGTAATAAAAACAAAAGGGCTATTGCATTAAGAAACTGTAAAATAATTCTTAACAGTGATTTGTCTAACAGTACCAAAAGGAAGTTAGATATAAGCAATTCTTAATGCAGCAGTCCTTTTTCTTTACCCAACTCTAACGAACAGAAACTAATAAAAGTATTAACGGGCAAAATTATATTGTAAATTCGGACTCTTTAGAGTAAAATAGAAGAAAGAAGATTTTGGGAAAAAGGGGTTTACAATGGCGGCGATAAACGACATTAAGAAGGAACTTATAAATATACTTCAGGAAAGCACGGCAGCAGAAGTTGAAGCGCTGCCTGTTTTTGTGGAAACATACAAGACGGATGCCCGCAGCGGTGTGCAGGCGCTTGTGACAAAGGCAAAGAAAGCAATCGATGCGTTAGAGAAAGAACAACAGCGCATTGAAAATATGAAAGTGTATGAGAAAAAATATGCTTCTTATCAATACATATGTGGTATTGACGAAGCGGGGCGTGGGCCGCTTGCAGGGCCGGTTGTAGCGGGCGCGGTGATTCTGCCAAAGGATTGTCGGATTTTGTATCTAAATGATTCCAAGCAGCTTAGTGCGAAAAAGCGAGAGGAATTGTATGATATGATTATGCATGAGGCGGTAGCAGTTGGTGTCGGCATAGCAGAACATAAGAGAATTGATGAAATTAATATTTTGCAGGCAACGTATGAGGCAATGCGCGAGGCGGTCAGCAAATTAAGTGTGAAGCCCAATGTTTTGTTAAATGATGCAGTAACAATTCCACAGATAGATATGCCGCAGGTGCCGATTGTAAAAGGAGATGCCAAAAGTATTTCGATAGCGGCAGCAAGTATTATTGCGAAGGTGACAAGGGATCGGATTATGGTGGAGTATGATAAGCAGTATCCACAATATCATTTTGCAGAGAATAAAGGCTACGGTGCACAGGTGCATATTGCAGCATTAAAACAGTATGGTGCAACACCAATTCATCGGAAAACATTTATTGGAAATTTTGTTGACGTTTCGGAAAATAATGGATTGATATGCAATAGTTCAATGTAGGATTTTGCGCTATGCTGTAAAGTTCGTAGGAAATTGTAGTGATTAAGATGCATCAAGCCACCACGAAGTGGTTTTCACGAAGTGGTTTTCACGAAGTGGTTTTCACGAAGTGGTTTTGCATGGCTTGATTGATATTTGTGTGCGGATTTTAGATGTGATATATGGATATGGAAAGCGCATAGATAGGAGTAGTTATGGAACAGTTTTTATCAGGATATTCCCATAATTATGCAGCGGGAAGCCAGCAGATTGGGCAGCAGTACACAGGGAATGTATCTAGCGCAGGGGCAGCAGGAACGTCACAGTCTGCGTCCGGCGTCGATATTACGCAGCTTCAGCCCGGCGATTCTTTTCAAGGAGAAATTGCGTCTGTAAATGGCGAGGATGTGCAGATTCAGCTTGCAAACGGGCAGTATATGGCGGCGAAATTAGAGCGTGATGTGCAGGTTGCAATCGGGCAGGTATTAAACTTACAGGTACAGTCGAACAAGGACAACCGCATTGTATTAAAACCCATTTATGATAACAATATGCAAATGCTGCGGGTAGGCGAATCGGCACTGCGCGCTGCCAATCTTGCCGTAAATGCCAAAAATTTACAGCTTGTATCAACTTTAATAGAGAATGGTATGTCAATTGATAAAAATACATTAATGACGTTTAATAGGCTGGCATTGCAGCATCCGCAGGTGGATTTGGAAACTGTGATTAAATTGTCAAAAATGCAGCTTCCTGTTACAGATAGCAATTTAGCGCAGTATCAGAACTATCAAAATATGGAACATAGGCTGTTGGATGGAATTAAAAATGTATCGGAGGAGATTTTAAAGCTTTATGATTCTTTGGCAGGTACAAATACAGCGGGTGGCAATGTATCAGCAGCGCCTATGTTGGGGCAGGCAGGAACCTATATGGAACAAATATTGGGCTTTCTGACAGGAGAGGAAACATCTGTACCACCCAATGCGCAGACAACGCAGGGGATTTTGCAGCAAGGAGGTATCACACTAGGAAACGAAAATAATACGGTGCAAAATGGTGTTATACAAAATGATACGCAACCAAATGGAACAGTGCTAACAGATATTGTTTCAAATCTAACAACACAGGAGGAAGAAGCTGTAAAAGAGCTGCAGCAGACCGGGAACAACAATATTCAAGAAGGTGCCGCAGATAGTATAAAACTTTCAAACGGGTTATTAAACCAGGAAGCCTCTGCGGACACAGCAACCATGCTGCGTGATTTAGAAGGACATCTCCAAACTACTAAGCCGCAGGATCTGCCAGATAAAGTAATCAGTCTGATTAAAGATGGAACGTTGGATTTAAAAGAGGTAAAGCTGCTGCTGTCAGATTCCTCTCTATTACAGAATATGCCGCCAGAACTAAAAGATAAAATATTCCGTTCAGAGCCGTTTCGCTCAATGGTGCGCAAAGGACTGCAGCGTCAATGGATGTTAAGTCCGCAGGAAATTGCAACGGAGGGAAAGGTTGAGGAATTTTATCAAAAGCTGGCGCGGCAGAGCAATCGGCTTTCGCAGCTTATGAATGAAGCGGCAAATGCACAGCAAGGGGCAAATGAAGCATCCATGAAATCTTTAAATAATTTCCGTGAAAATCTGGATTTTATGAATCAAATGAATCAAATGTTTCATTACGTGCAGCTACCGTTGAAATTAAACAATTCGCAAGCGCATGGTGATTTATACGTATATACCAACAAGAAAAATCTGGCGCGTAAAGATGGAATGCTGACAGCGTTTTTGCACCTTGATATGGAGAATCTCGGCGGAATGGATATTAGTATCTCGCTCCAAACGGAGAGAAATCAAGTGACGACAAAGTTCTATTTAGAGGAGCACGCGCTTCCTGTAATTGCAGGACATATTGACGATTTAACACAGCGTTTGGCAAAAAAAGGTTATCAGTGTACACATACCATTCAAAAACGTGAATCGGAAAAAACAGTAATGCAGCATATGGAGGAGCAGATAGCGGGCGGAAATATTACGTTAAGCTATCAGACTTTTGATACGAGAGCATAATCCAAAATTCAAGGAAAAGGATAGGAACTTTTAAATGGCAATCAAAAAAGAAAACCAAAAGGCAAAGCAGGCAATTGCGCTTGAATACGATCCTGCAGACAGCGCGCCGAAGGTTATCGCAATGGGACGCGGCGCGCTGGCAGAAAAAATTATAGAACAGGCAAAACAGGCGGATGTACCCGTACATCGTGATGATAAACTTGCAAATACATTGTCAAAACTTCAGATTGGCGATATGATTCCGCCAGAATTGTATGAAGTAGTGGCAGAAATCTTGGTATTTGTTGATGGAATGGATAAAATTAAGGCAAAGGTGAAGGATTACAACAGCAAAAAAGGATAAACGTTGGTATGGATAAAAAAGAAAACAGTGCAAACAAACGGAAGACGGGTGGGCTCTATGAACAGAAAGCAGCCAAATACCTGAGCAGTCAAGGTGTAAAAATATTAGAATGCAATTACCGCAATCGTATCGGCGAAATTGATTTAATTGGACAGGAAAATGATTATCTTGTGTTTTTTGAAGTGAAATACCGTAAAGACAACCAAATAGGTGATCCAGCCGAAGCTGTAACATACAGCAAGCAGAAAACCATTTGTAAAGTAGCAGACTATTATCGTATGTGTCACGCAATCGGGGAATCTGCCGCTGTCCGTTATGATGTGATAGCAGTATGTGGTAAAGAATGGACATGGTACCGCAATGCGTTTGCACATATTTATACATATCGGTAAATCTTTAATGGGAAAAGTATATATACTGACGACCGTTAAGATTTTCCAATTTCTGCACGGCCCATATTGCATAAATGGGCAATACGTGCCATACAGAAAGGAAAATCTAATCGTTCGTGAGGATATCTAAAGAATAGCAGCCAGTTAAAATGGGAGAATCCAATGGAAACGGACAGATTAATTTTAAGACATTTCTGTGAAAGTGACAGTGCAGACTGTTATATCAATTTTGGAAAAGATGAACAACTCGGGCAATTTATCGCAATTTTCCCAATGAATGACAGTAATGAAATGAGAATGTGGATGAAAGAATGGAGTGTTAATCCGCATATATGGGCAGTAGTTTAAAAAAAACATTGCAGCCAATTGGATACATCACCATAGATATCCCATATCCGCAGCTTCAGATTGGTGAAATTGGATATGTTATTGGCGAAAAATTTCAGCACTTAGGCTATGTGTCAGAAGCTGTTTCCTGTATATTAAAAGAATATTTTATGAATCAAGACTTGTATTTAATCGAGGCAAAATATAATGAAGGTAATATGGCATCTGGTAAATTGCTAGAGCGGTTAGGATTTCAAAAAGAGTGCAGTCTGTGTGACAGAAGGATAGATCAGCAGACAAAGAAACGCACGAATTTATGCATCTGTTCTGTAATACAGGAGAAGTATTTAAAACAGCGGCGAGTGGCAGCACAATAACGTTATTGCCGTTTGGTATACTAACGACCGTTAAGATTTTCCAATTTCTGCACAGCCCATATTGCAAAAGCGGGCAATATGTGTTGTGCAGAAAGGAAAATCGAATCGTTTGTGAGTATAATACAGAATAAGTATTTGAGAGAGTGTGGTATGAAAGAAAAAATCAGAATCAAACGAAAAAATTATATAGGGGAAGGCACAAAGCCTATGGTATGCCAATTGAATTACGGCGGGCAGGACGATGAACTTCCCTATTTTACATTTGAGGGATTAGAGAAAACGGGCTGTGTGGCACATTGTTTTACAACGCGAAGAGGCGGCGTAAGCAGCGGATATTTGGAATCGCTGAATTTTAGTATAAACAGGGGAGATACAACAGAAAATATCGCAGAAAATTACCGCAGAGTGGCAGCGCTGTTTGGTAAAACACCGGCAGATATTGTCTGTTCAGTGCAGACGCATACAACGAATGTACGCAAGGTTACAGCCGCCGATAAAGGTAAAGGTACTTTATTTGTGCGTGATTACAATGATGTTGACGGACTGATAACCAATGAACCGGAGATTATTTTAGCAACGTTTTATGCCGACTGTGTGCCGCTTTTTATAGTAGATCCGATAAATAAAGCGATAGGGCTGTCCCATTCTGGCTGGCGTGGAACGGTTGGGAAAATGGGGCAGGTAACGCTGGAAGCAATGGCACGTGAATATGGCACCGATCCGGCAAATGTGCGGGTGGCTATTGCTCCTTCCATATGCCAGTCCTGCTATGAAGTGGGAGAAGAAGTGGCGGCGGATTTTGAAAAGGCTTTTGTGTGCGATAATGCCAAAGCAGCCGAATATCTGGAACGTTTTCAGCAGGAAATTACAGAAAAGGACATTGCAGACTGTTTGATGTATCAAAAGGAAAATGGAAAATATCAGTTAAATTTATGGTATGCTAATTTTAGAGTATTTCGTGATGCAGGCGTTCCCAATAAGCAGATTGAGGTTACAGATATTTGTACCTGCTGCAATCCGGATTTGCTGTTCAGTCACAGGGCAAGCAATGGGAATCGTGGAAATCTTGGTGCTTTTATTATGCTAACCGTTTAAGGAAAACAGTTGGTAATAATTTAATATAGGACTTTGCACTATGAGGATATTAATTTTGATAATATAATTTTTAGCAACATATTGGAATACAAAATACAAATAGGAGGGTTTTACTATGCAGCAATTAACCGAACAGCAAATTCTTGTTTATGCACCGAACGCAGCGGCAGCATCAAACGGGAAAAAAATTTCACAAAAAGGGGGATTTGTAAAACTGCAGCGTTCCCAAGACGATACATTTTATATGGGCGAATGTACAGGAAGTGGCAAGAGCAACTATATAACATCTGCTGACTATATTGATGCGGCGGCGCCAGTGTTCCGTTGTTCCTGCCCAAGCAGGCAGTTTCCCTGTAAGCATAGCATAGCATTGCTTTATGAAATGCTGGCGCAGAAGGAATTTACAGTGTGTGAGATTCCAGAGGATATTATTAAGAAGCGGGAGAAAAAGCAGGCGAGGGATGCAAAAGCAAACGGTGAAGAACAGCCGCAAAAAGAACTTACCGAGGAGGAAAAGCAAAAAGCGCAGAAAAAGGCTGCTTCTGCTGCAAAAGCTAGTAAAAATGCAAAGATTAAGAAACTGCATAAGCAGTTAGAGGGGCTTGATTTAACAGAGAAAATGATTATGGATTTGATGTCAGCAGGTTTAGGCACGATGGCAGGCGCTGCACTGAGCACTTACCAGCAACTTGCGAAACAGTTGGGAGATTATTACTTGCTTGGACCACAAAAATTGTGCAACCGCTTAATTATAGAAATAACAGCATTTCAGAAGGACGGCAATGATGCTCATTATGATGCCGCAATTGATGTTTTGGAAAAGCTGTGGAGTTTGACCAAGAAGTCACGCCAATATATTAATGATAAATTGGAAAATGATGACGCCGCATTGGATGACACGATTTTGTATGAGGAACTTGGCGGTGCGTGGAAACTTTCCGAATTAGAGGCAATTGGAAAGTGTAAGAAAAATGTCAATCTTGCGCAGTTGGCATTCTGGGTATCTTATGATGAGGCGGCAAAACAGTACACGGATACGGGCTGCTGGGCGGATTTGGAGAGCGGTGAGATTTCTATGACGTACAATTACCGTCCAATAAAATCTTTGAAATATATTAAACAGGAGGATTCTGTGTTTGGTGTAGCACAAGTGCCAAGCGCAGCATACTATCCAGGTGAAGGCAATCTCCGCATCCGCTGGGAGGGCGCAACGATTCGCGATTATCAGAAAGAGGATTTTCAGGCACTGCGGGCACACGCAGTTACCTCCATAAAACAGGAAGCAAAAGCAATTAAGAATTATCTAAAAAATGCAATGTCACAGCCAATGTTAATAAAACTTGTTGCATTTGAGCGGATTGGAAAGGCACAGGAGGGATATGTGCTTGTGGATACGGAGGGCACTACAATTCTTTTGGGAGATATGCTGGGAATGGAAGAAACCACGACGCGGCTCGCGCTGCTTCCGGACGGCAAATTACTGGAAGGGCAAGTGCTGTTAGCTCTATTTTATTACAATCGTGAAAATAACAGATTGCAGGCACAGCCGTTAAGTATTATTACGGAGGATATGGTAGTTCGGATGTTGTATTAAGAACATTCGTAAAAATCAAAAGAAAGGATAATGATTATGGACACAAAACCAATCTATGAACTGCGTGCCCGTCTGCGGGCGGCGGCAATTGCGGGCGCAAGCCTTTTGGCAGAGGATTTCCGTTTAAAGCGTGCCGCAGAAGCTATAAAACCATTGGAAGCATCTTCACCAGTTTTTGCAAAAATCGGGCAGATGGTTAATCAACTCTTATCACCAGACAATGCAAATCCTACAAGTACACTATTGGAATCTATTACTTTGGTAGATGCTGTAATCTGTACATTAGGAAACGTAGATGTAAAGGGTGAAATAGAATCGTTAGAAGTAGCGAAAAACAATGAGAAATTTGTAGTGAATGCGCCATATTCCGTGTTAAAAAATCTTACAGATGCGCTGACAACTACGGGCAGCGGTCATTATAATTTGGCGCTTGAAATACGGCAAAACAATTTGGAAGCGTTTCAGGATTATCGAGTAAAATATGTGCTGGTGCAAGGGCTCAATGCTTCCTATGCAGAACTGGCGGATCTGGTAGTAACATGGCTTGAAAATGAAGGAGAGGCAATTCTACCATTTGTTATGAAAGACTTTGATCCAAAAGGAAAAAAGGAGATGGTACGCCGTGTCCAAGTGATAGAGGGAATCGCTGGGGAGCGAGCAAATGATTTTTACCTAAAAATGTTGGAAACCGCAGAGAAAGATGTGCGTCAGGAACTAATCTATGCCCTGCGGTTTGCACCAGAAAATATTGAACTTTTAATTGATATGGTAAAAACAGAAAAAGGCAAAGCAAAACAGATGGTATACAGCGTTCTGGCAAAGATGGAGGACGAGCGTGCACATGCGCTATTTCAAAAGACAATTGAGAAAAAGCCAGCAGACGGATTAAAATATCTATTAAATGTTTCAACGTCATGGGCAGTAAAGATGCTGCCAGAGATATTTCATAAGGCACTTGCGGAGGTAATTGCGCTGCCGGTTGATGAACTAAAAGGCGATGTGACTGGTGTATGCAAGACAGATAAGGAAACAGCAGCAAAAATAGCCGCTTTGAATTATTGTATTCTTGCGCTTTTAGGAAAAGGCGGCGAGGAAATCTGTGCCTGCTATCGTGCGGCGCTTGCGCATAAGGATTTATTAAATCGGTTAAAACCAGCAGGGTTAATGTATTTTAGCGATTTAGATATTCCAGATATGGTTGAACTTTATTATTGGGTAAGACATCTGTTTTATCGTATTCACAATATGTATTTTGCGATAGGGATGGAGATGATTCTGCGTCATTCTTTGATGCTCAATCCCGATCCGTCATTAAAGGCATTGGCATTGGAACTGTATCAGGGAGAAGACGGACAAAAAGACGTGCATTTCCTATCCGCAGCGGTGATTGTGAAAATTATGGAGGAGGAAGACTGTACCCAATGGCTTGAGGAACAGCTTACCGTGCAGCCAGCAGCCGCTGATCAGCCCAAACCAAAGACAAATAAAGTATGTATGCAATCCATACAAGAGGCACTCTCGCATATTTGTTATAGTAGAGAAAAAAATAGTTATATTTTTAAAGTTGTATATAGCGAATCTTATCCAGTTACGATTCCCTGCAGCAGCCAGATTATTGCATGGATGATAAAACACGCCAGTAAGGATATGGATAATATTATCCATAACTGGCTGCCGCCTCTTGATGTAGAACAGCGCAGACAAATGGGTGAATATTTTTATCAAAGAGCACTGCTTACAAAGGATAATGAAGAATATCTTTTATATATGAAGGGCTGTGGCTGGACAGAATGCAAGGGATTGGGACTTCAATATGTAAAAAATAATCCTAGTGTCGGTGGGTGGTCAATTCAAAGGTATCTAAGCCAGATGCCGGGCGGAAACAGCGTAATTGTAGAGGAAGCAAGAGCGATATATAATGCTGTTCAAGCAGGAGAAATAAAAAATAAAAATTTAAGTTTGCATATGTTGGATCAATGGATTATCGAGTGGAGCAAAGAATAACAGTGATTCCTTTGGGAAAGGAGTAAAAAAGTATGGACGTCAAACCCATTTATGAACTGCGTACCCGTATGCGTGCGGCGGCAATTGCTGGAACAAACCTGTTAGCGGAGGATTTTCGTTTCAAGAAGGCAGCAGAGGCAATCAAACCACTGGAAACGGCTTCACCAGTTTTTGCAAAAATCGGTGAATATGTACGTACGCTTTTAACCCAAGAGTGTCCAACACCAGCCCAGACACTCTTGGAAGCGCTGACACTGGTGGATTCGGTACTTTGTACGTTGGGAATGGTGGAGGTAGATGGTAGTGCTATGCCGCTTTCCATTCAGCAGTACGAAGAACATATCGCAGTCAATGCACCGTATTCTTTGCTGTATCATCTGCGGGAAGCAGTTACATTATCGAGTGGAAATCATTATGCGTATATTTGTGATACCTATGATCGAGAACCAGAGTGGTTTGAAGATTTTCGTGTAAAATCTTATTTGGTGCAGGCATTGGGAAGTTCGAGTACCATGTTTGCAGACGCTGCAGCAAAATGGCTTGCCAATCAGGGAGAAGCTGTTCTTCCTTTGCTGAAAAAGGATTTCGATCCTAAAGGGAAGCGGGAAATGGTAAGGCGTGTACAGATTATTGAAACGGTGTTGGAAGAACGTGCGGATTCTTTTTACATAGAAATGCTGCAAACAGCGGAAAAGGAAGTGCGGCAGGCATTGATATATGCGTTAAGGCACAATCAAGAAAATATTGATTTATTAATTGGTTATACAAAAAGTGAGCGGGGGAAATGCAAGGAAGCGGCAATTCGTGCGCTTGCGTCAATGGAGAGCGAGCGCGCATACGCATTTTTTAAGAGCAAGCCCAAAAGTGCATTGCCGTATCTGCGTACAACCACAACAAAATGGTCAGCGGCGCTTATCGCGGAGTGGTTTCATGCCACAATCGCAGCGCTGGATAATGCATTGGATGACGAGGGCAGAGATAGGGCGCTTCGTATGCTTGTATCAATGGAAAGCAGAGAAAAAATTGATTTTTTGCAGGAACTATTGGCAGCGTTTGTTGGCAAGGGCGGAGAGGAAATATGCGCCTGCTATCGGGAAGCATTACAACGCAGGAAAAATAATGGTGTCGGTGCTATGCCGCAGTTAAACTATGACTTAATGTCGCCGTTACCCCATTCGCGGTATGATCGAATGCGTTTTTTTGAGGATTCTATGGGAATGCTTCTGTTCTTTTCTCTAATTACAGCAGCCGATGAAAGTCTGGAAGCACTGGCAATGGATTTATATGAACATTCCGGCGAAAATACAGACGGGAGTACAATAAATCCTAGCTTTTTGCCAGCAGCAGCTATGGCAAAACTGTTAAAAGGTGAAAACTGCGTAACATGGCTGCAAAGTCAGGCAGAGCAAAAGAAAATTTCTCTTAAATTATGTAAGGATACAATTAGTATAGTGCTTTCCTATGTCCATTGGGAAAACGGCGGCTATATTTTGCGGGGATATTATATGAATTATACGGACGATAGACCTGAGATAATAGAACAGCAGTTACAGCTTTCCGCAGAGAAAAATAATGCGGGATGGCTTATGGAATAGTGTTGCAGTCGGATAAAGGCGTATTGTGTTTGATGGATGGTTAGGTTTCGATAGAATAGGAATTGATTACAACTTAGTAAGGCTAATTTGTAGTCAAAAATAGGACAATGAACAAAGAAAGGAGTTTACAGTAAGAAATGAGCGACAAAACATTAAGGCTGCCAGCGGAGCAGTTATTTCAGGAAGAAATTGAGGCATTAGTTGCAGCGGAAACAAATCCGATTCCAACAGGATGGAAAATGTCGCCGCAGTCAGTGAAAACATATGTTTGTGGCGGCAAAGTAAAGGGAAAGGAAATTACACCAAAATATATAGGACATGAGCGGCTTGTGGAAATCGCAGTATCAACATTGGTTACAGATAGAGCGCTTTTGCTGATCGGTGAACCGGGAACGGCAAAAAGCTGGCTTTCAGAACATTTAACGGCAGCAATTAACGGTGATTCTACCAAAGTCATTCAAGGAACTGCAGGCACTACCGAGGAGCAGATTCGCTATTCCTGGAATTATGCAATGTTAATTGCGAAAGGCCCGTCACAGGAGGCGATGCTCAAAAGCCCGATATTTCACGCAATGGAAACAGGTACAATTGCGCGGCTTGAGGAAATATCCCGCTGTGCTTCTGAAGTGCAGGATGCGTTGATTTCGATTCTTTCAGAGAAAAGAATTTCTGTACCAGAATTAAATATGGAAGTAGCAGCACAGAAAGGATTTTCCGTAATTGCTACAGCAAATACAAGGGATAAGGGCGTGAACGAAATGTCTGCTGCGTTAAAACGAAGATTTAATATCGTTGTGCTGCCCACGCCGGCGGACTTAAATTCTGAAATAGAAATTGTGAAGACAAGAGTTGAACAGCTTTCCAGCAATCTTGACTTAAACGCGTCACTTCCGGAAGAAGCTGTAGTAGAGAAAGTTTGTACCATTTTCCGCGAGCTGCGCAGCGGCGAAACGCTTGACCGCAGCCGCAAGGTTAAAACGACCTCTGGCGTACTTTCAACCGCAGAAGCGATTTCGCTTTTGTGCAACAGCATGGCATTAGCCGGCAGTTTTGGCAGCGGAATTATTGCCGATGAAGACTTGGCAGCTGGGCTGCAGGGCGCTATTATTAAAGAAGAAGAAAAAGATGCTGTAGCATGGAAAGAATATCTTGAAAATGTTATGAAAAAGCGTGGTTCTGGATGGCTTGGGCTTTATAAGGCGTGTCGGGATTTAGTATAAAGTATCTTGGAGGTATCAATATGGGCGAAAGAATGACATGGGAGGAGATTCAAGAGAAGTATCCAGATCAATGGGTTGGATTGGTGGATGTGGAATGGTACCCCGACAATAAAGCGACCGTAAAGTCGGCAGTAGTAAAATACATAGATAAAACAAAGGATGAATTAACAATGTTGATGCTGCAAGGGGAAATAAAGGCAAGATATACAACACCAGATAACCTCTTTCAATTGGGAATGGTTGAGGTACATGGATGAAACAGATGACATTGGATTTGGATGAGAGTCAGCAAAGACCTATTATTATGCTTGGAAATGGGTTGGATGCTTTGTTAGATACAGGTGCATTAATTCCTGTTTGGGTAGGTGAGGAAAGTGTATTAACGAGAGGACTTAAGGCGCAATTAGTGAAAAGGACTGTTCCATTTTTCGGCTTTGGCGGAAAGACGTACGGCAATTTATATAAAGTTACGATTCAAGTCGGAGAGCTTTTATATCCAAATATGCATATTATTGCGTGTAATGAATGGAATGCATCATTTCATATGATTTTAAGCGCAACAATGTTTAGCAATTTAATCTATGAAATAGATGAATATAATCATAAATTCAATGTTACAGTTCCTGATAGCGAAAGTTCTATCCGGCATCTAAAAATTGTAGATAAAAATGGTAAGATATATGTTTTGTGCAGCTCGGAGGAGAACACATGATAATCAGCCGGAATTTGTGATATTGGGAAGAGTAGGAATCCTACATTTTAAGCGGTGTGGTGATTTGTAGATATGGAGGTTAAAGATGAATAACCCACATTTTTTTGGAATACGGCATTTATCACCGGCGGGGGCGTATTTCTTAAGAGAGTATTTAGATGAAAAGAAGCCGAAACTTGTGTTGATTGAGGGACCAAGTGATTTTGACGATATGCTTGGGGATATGGTGCGGCAGGAAACAAAAACACCGATTGCAGTTCTGGCATATACAAAAGATGCGCCGGTGCGGACAATTCTCTATCCTTTTGCGGAATATTCGCCGGAATATCAGGCGATCCGTTGGTGTCATGAGCAGTCCGTGGAATGTCATTTTATTGACTTGCCTTCCGAAGTATTTTTGGCAGTACCGGAAACCAATAATGATGATACACAGGGCGAAGAAGGCAGAATGACGGTGTACCAACAGCTTGATGAGAAAAGCCAAGAGGACGGGCATGAAACGTTTTGGGAGCGTGTGCTGGAGCACGCACAAAGCGCGCAGGCGTATCACCAAGGGGCGAACAGTTTCGGCGAAAATCTGCGGGAATTGACAGGAGGAGAAGATTCTGACTGGGCAGAAACGGCACTGCGCGAATCCTATATGCGTTATCAGATTAAGACGGCTGTCGATCGCGGTATTGCGCCGGAGGATATTGTGGTGGTGACAGGTTCCTATCATGTAAAAGGTTTAAAAAGCTGGCAGGAGGAGAATAAGCTTCCGAAAATGCCGAAGCTTGCAGCAAATCATACGTTAATGCCATACTCCTATTATCGACTTTCCTCAAGGTCGGGATACGGTGCAGGGAACAAGGCACCGGCATATTATGCACTATTATGGAAAGGATTAAACAAAAAGGAAAAACAGTATTCTGCACTAAGCTATTTATCGAAGATCGCAGCATATCAAAGAGAAAACGGCAATCCCGTTTCGTCGGCGTCTGTAATTGAGGCGGTGCGTCTTGCCAATGCGCTGGCGCAGTTAAGGGGAGGAACGGTGCCGGTACTTCGCGATTTGCGTGATGCGGCGTTAACTTGTCTAGGCGAGGGAAGTTTTCCCGCAATTAGTCTTGCTACAGCAGATACAGAGATTGGTACGACAATCGGCGCGTTGCCCGAGGGTGTGAGCCGCACAAGCATTCAAGAGGATTTTTATCGACAGATTAAGGAATTAAAGCTGGAAAAATATCGTGATTTGACGGCGCAGGACTTAATGCTGGATTTGCGCGAAAACAGGCGTGTTTCTTCGGAGAAGGCGGCTTTTATGGATTTGCACCGTTCTTCCTTTTTAAACCAGCTTCGAGTACTGAATATTAGTTTTGCACAAAAACAGCAGGTAAAACAGGAAAATGCTACATGGTCGGAGCATTGGACAGTGCGCTGGACGCCGGAAGCGGAGATTGAATTGGTAGAATCCGCATTAAAAGGTGATACGGTTGCGGGTGCGGCATCTTTTGTAATGAAAGAGCGTGTCGAAGGCGCGACAGATATGGGAACGATTGCGTCTGTCATTGAAGATGCATTTTCGTGCGGAATGGAAGGTGCTGCCAATTATGCAACAGCGGCATTGCAGCGGCTTGCAATTGATGCAGCATCCGGTGCCTCTTCAATGAAAGATTTGGCGCAGACTGCCTATAGACTTTCCACCGTAATACAATATGGAAATATCCGCAGAGTTGATTCTGCGCCGTTAATTCCGATTTTGCAGCAGCTTTACTATCGTTCTTGTCTGACGCTGGTAAATGCGTGTGTATGCGACGACGAGGCAAGCAAAGTAATAATAGCCGCAATGGAGCAGCTAAACAGCGTGGCATTGGCGCATGATTTCCTAGAGCGTGACGAGTGGACAGCGGTTTTAATGGAGATTGCAAAGCGGGATGACTTAAATACGAAATTATCTGGCTTTGCAGCAGCAATCTTATTAGAGCGGGGCAGTATGACTTCACAACAGCTTCGCACAGAGGTTGAGCGGCGACTGTCAAAGGGCATTCCGGCGGATCTGGGTGCCGGCTGGTTTGAAGGGCTTGCTATGAAAAACCAATATGCCTTAATTGCAAGACTGTCCTTATGGGAAAGTCTTGATGAGTATTTGGAAACACTCGATGATGATGAGTTTAAACGGGCGCTTGTATTCCTGCGGCGTGCATTTGCTGATTTTTCTGCACTGGAAAAGGATGAAATTGCGGAAAACTTAGGTGAAATATGGGGATTAAATGCACAGGAAGTCAGCGAGGCAATCAATACCACACTTGATGAAACCGCGCAGCAGATGATTGATAGTTTGGATGATTTTGACTTTGATTTATAGATTACAAATGTCTTCAGGTAGGTAAATACTGAAAAGCGTTAAGATTTTCTAATTTCTACACAACCCATCTTGCATAAGCGGACAATATGTGTTGTGTAGAAAGGAAAATCGAATTGTTTTTGCGTATACGTGTTATTGGAATGGAGAATTTTATGGAGAAAGAGGAGCAAATCCGCAGGTGGCGGTTAATTTTAGGACAGGAAAGCGACAAACGTTTTTCGGATATGGGCGGCGGTGGTCTAAATGCCGAGCAGGATTTAATGGATCAGGCTTTGGCAGCGATTTATAATCATACAGATGCAGGCGGTTTTGGCGGCAGCGGGCGCGGTGCTGGAAACGGCCCCTCCAATCCGCAAATCAGCCGCTGGCTTGGCGATGTAAGAAGTTTGTTTGAAAAGGAATTAGTGACCGTTATCCAAAATGACGCAATGACACGCTGTGGGTTAAAGCAGCTATTGTTTGAGCCGGAGCTTTTGGAAAATTTGGAGCCAGATATTAACCTTGCATCTACGATTTTAATGCTAAAGGAGCAGATACCCAAACGTTCCAAAGACAGTGTAAGGGCATTTATTAAGAAAATCGTAGAAGAAATTAATAAGCTGTTAGAGCAGGATATTCGGCGGGCTGTAACGGCTGCGGTTAATAAAAGAAAGCATTCACCGATTCCCTCTGCTGCGGCTCTGGATTACAAAATGACAATCAGCAGGAACTTAAAACATTACAATCCCGAACTGCGTACTATTGTACCCGAACATTTTTATTTTTTTGACAGAACCAGCACAACGGCGGCAAATAAATGGACAATAATTTTGGATATTGACCAGAGCGGTTCAATGGGGGAATCGGTGATTTATTCGTCTATTATTAGCTGTATTTTGGCGAGTATGACCAGCATTAAAACAAGAGTTGTCGCATTTGACACAAATATTGTTGATTTAACGGAAAAAAGCGACGATCCCGTTGACTTGCTGTTTGGTTTTCAGCTTGGTGGCGGAACAGATATTAATAAATCGGTTGCGTACTGCGAACAGTTTATTGAAAATCCTTCAAAAACGCTGTTTTTCTTAATTTCCGACTTGGAAGAAGGCGGCAACCGTGCTGCTTTTCTTAGAAGAATGGAAGAAATGAAAACCTCTGGCGTTACCGTAGTAAGTCTTTTGGCATTGGCTGACGGGGGTAAACCGTACTATGATGCGCAGATGGCGCAAAAAATCGCCAATCTTGGTATCCCATGCTTTGGCTGTACGCCGCAGATGCTGCCAACGCTGTTGGAGCGTGCACTAAAAGGGCAGAGCTTGGAAGGATTTGATAAAAAGGGGAAGTAAAGAGGAGTCATTGTAATTATGGGCTATATTGAGGAAACTGAAGATTTAAAACTGGATTTTAATAAAATTGCAAGTATAACAGGGCAGGCAGTTCTTCCCGTTGCAATACAGAATGCTGATACAAATGAAGTTATTTTAGTTGCCTATACCAATCAGGAGGCGCTGTTAGCATCTATCCGTCTGCGCAGGCTCGTTTTGTGGAGTACCTCAAGAAATGAACTTTGGCAGAAAGGAAAAACGTCAGGAAACGAGTTTGAACTTTTGGAGATATTGGTAAACTGTGAGCAAAATTCGCTTGTCTACAAGGTAAGACCGCTCAATGGAAATATCTGCCATACTTCTTACAAAGGTGTTGCAAACAATTGTTTCTATAGAAGGCTGGATATGGACAGCATGAAACTGATAAATATAAATAAAGAACAGGAGAAACATTTGTAGAAAATAAAAAAGAGCGAAGTTTTTTGAAAAAAAAGTGCCCCAAAATAGCAGTGAAAAGTTTGAAAGTAAACTTTCAAATAATACTTGGTATGCGTGCTATACTCACGAACGATTCGATTTTCCATTCTACACAGCATTATTGCCCGCTTATGCAATATGAGCTGTGCAGAAATTGGAAAATCTTAACGGTCGTCAGTATCAATTACGCAGGGGGTATAGAAATGGGGAAAGAAATTCTAAACAATCAAAATATACCTGCAAAAAAATATTAGGCACTTAAAAATAAAATCTTGCGCAAAATGGCAAAATTTTGCTTTCGGTATTTCTAGGTTAGGTTATATGAAAAGGAATGGCAAAAAATATGATTTGTAAAATATACGAAACAGGGTTTTTAAAGGAATACAAATTTGTGGTAGTCTTGTCAAAGTATCAGGGAAAACTCTTATTAAGCCGCCATAAACAAAGAACAACTTGGGAAACGCAAGGCGGGCATCTTGAAGCAGGCGAAACTCCATTAGAAGCAGCAAAACGGGAACTGTACGAGGAATCCGGCGCGATAGAGTACGATATTGCGCCGCTGTGCGATTACTGGGCAGGAGAACCGGAAGAAACATCTAAAATAGATGGCAGCGGTATGGTTTTTGTGGCAGATATCTATAAACTCGGCACGATTCCGCAAAGTGAAATGGCAGAGGTCTGTACCTTTGAAAAACTGCCGGAAAATCTGACCTATCCTGATATTGTGCCAGTGTTATATGCGAGAGCGCAGCAGGAACAAAGCTTAATGGAATTCTGTTAATTGAGGATATTACATATGTTGATAGTATCGGGCATAAGATTTAGCTTTGAATGATGGGAGTTATATTGTGATTGATGGTGGTATTCAAATCTTATATGGTGAAGCATATAGGATTAAAGATAAATGCCAGAAACAGATTTGCAAAAATGGGGGAGCTGTTATTTTGGGAAATAGGTGATATGGATGTAGTATGGACATAGTTGATTAAAACGGGGTGATCGCAGGATGGTAATAATCTTTGAAACAGTGATTTGGTGATCAGGAGGAGAAAATGGTTATATTAGACAGAAAATATACAGTCAAGGAATTGTATAAAATAAACTCCTTTGCAAACGGATTTGTGAAAGGTGTCGTGGATTTGAATAAAGAACTGGTTGCGTTAGATGCGGATATGCACTATGAGTTGGCAGATTATCTGAAAGAACAACGAGGATCAGAAGAACCTGATATGTGGGGCTTTAATTTGTGGCTTGAAAACCAGTCAATAGATGATATTTTGGAATATGATTCCTTTATCAATATCCATAACAATCAACTTCATGGATTCCCACGTGGTGGAATGGGAATATTGAATTCGGATATCATGTCAAGAGCAACGGAGGTGATTTGTAAATGGATTCAGTTTTGAGGGAAAAATGGTTTGAACTGTCTCTTGTGCAACAAATGGTAAACATTGGAAATGAAGTAAAGCGTGGACTGAAATTTGAATCGAACCCGGATAAAAAACATATGTTTTTTCAAAAAGCAATACAGTATACACAATTTACAATGGAGGATAGCAAAAATGCACATGTGTTACCGGAATTATTGATTAGCAAAGAAGTGCTAGAAGATTATTCTGGGGAACATAATCTTGCCTGCACTGGAGAGCAGATAAACGGATATTATCAAGCATATCAATATCTTTTGTAGCTTTCTTGTGTGGCAACTTTTTGGCAACGGTTGTTGCCGACAAAACATGAAATGCCGTAAAATCAACGGTTACAGCCTTATATTTTAGATATTTATTTCAATTTACATCAGTTTGACATCAAAACTGATAGTCTTTGGTGGATATATTTGGACTTATATGGTGTGAACAGAGAATAGATGTATACTCACAACTTAATAGTTAATGCTATTAAAGGGACATTTTCCAATTATACGGAGAGTGTCCTTTTTCTGTTGTTATGGTTAAAAAATCAGAAATTAAATTAAGGAGGTTCACACATGAACAACACAGCGTTAAGAGCAGGGGCGCAGAGCGCCAACAACACACACATGGTTTTTGCAGACGAGGAACATGAGAAATTTTATTATGAAAAATTGAAACAGGCAAGGTATCAGGACTGTTATCACAAGGCTTTGATTTATATTCTTGGCATTTCAGAGGACACAAGAAATCATTTCAGCCAGATTTATGATATTAAGTCAGGGTACATCAAGCCGGAATGCCTGCATCAAGGATGGCAGACAAGCGGCAGTGTCCGGGTGGTAAGGCTTGCCTTTAACCTTTATACGGACGGAACGCCAAGCGTTGATGATTATGAGAGCAGGGACGAGCAGATAAGCGAGTGCAGGGAGTATTCCGTAGGCAATATTTTCTGCTGCGGCTATGCGGTGTACTTCTGGCAGGGCATCAGGCTCCGTTATCCGGAATATTGCCAAAAGCAGAAGTCCGTCGAGGAAATCCTTGCGGAAATGGAGAGGAAACGTGCTGAAAATTCGACTGATGGGAACAAAGAATGATATTAAGTGGTTCGGGAAGATTCTGAAAAGACAGCCCAAAGTGGCGGTGACGGAGTTCTCGGAACTGTACCGGAATAAAGGTACAAACAGGTATTACCGGGCTTATGTGGAAGTGCAGAAAGCCAACATCAAAGAAAAATCTAACTAAACGGAGGAATAAAACCATGTGTAAAGTGATAGCAATAGCAAACCAAAAGGGCGGAGTGGGCAAGACCACCACAACAAGCAGCTTAGGGATTGGGCTGGCAAAACAAGGAGAGAAAGTATTAGTGATTGATGCGGACGCACAGGGAAGCCTGACCGCAAGTTTAGGCTTCACGGAGCCGGACAAGCTGGAAGAAACACTTGCCAGGGTAATGATGAACGTTATCAATGACGAGGAAACAGAAGCAGGTTATGGTATCTTAAAACATGACGAGGGGATTGACCTGTTGCCGGGGAACATTGAACTGGCGGGCTTGGAAGTATCACTTGTAAATGTCATGAGCAGGGAGCTTGTGCTTCGTTCCTACATAGAGCAGATAAGGGACAGATACAGTTATATTTTGATTGACTGTATGCCATCGCTTGGCATGATGACTATAAATGCCCTTGCCTGCGCTGACAGCGTACTCATTCCCGTTCAGGCGGCATACCTGCCCGTAAAGGGACTGGAACAGCTTATCAAGACCATTGGCAGGGTAAAGCGCCAGCTTAATCCGAAACTGGAAATTGAAGGCATTCTCCTGACAATGGTGGACAGCAGGACAAACTATGCAAGGGATATCAGCGCATTGCTGGTTGAGAATTATGGAAACAAAGTAAAGATATTTGAAAACAGAATACCGATGTCGGTACGGGCTGCGGAAACTTCCGCAGAGGGCATCAGTATTTACCAGCATGACCCGAAAGGCAGGGTTGCGGATGCGTACCAGTCCCTGACAAAGGAGGTGCTTGGCAATGGGCAGTAAGGCAGGGAGCGCATCAAAAGTCAAACTGAACAGTTTTGATGATCTATTTGGCGGCGCAGAGAATACAGCAGGAGAGCAGATTATCAGTGCAAAGCTGAGCGATTTACATACATTCAAGGGACACCCTTTCCGTGTCCTTGATGATGAAAAAATGGAGGAAACCACGGAGAGCATCGGGAAATATGGTGTGCTTGTACCCGGAATTGTAAGACCGAGGGCAGGGGGCGGCTATGAGATCATCGCCGGACACCGTAGGAAACGGGGTTCTGAAAGGGCAGGGTTGGACACGATGCCCGTCATTGTCAGAAATTATACGGACGATGAAGCTACAATCATCATGGTGGATTCCAATATCCAGCGTGAGGACATCTTACCGAGCGAAAAAGCAAAGGCTTATGCCATGAAGTACGAAGCGATGAAGCATCAGGGCAGCAAAGGCGGCAGCACCCTTGACGAAGTGGGGGAAGCTGCCGGGGAAAGCGGAAAGACGGTGCAGAGGTATGTGTGGCTTGCAAGGCTCATTGACGAGCTGCTTGACATGGTGGACAAGAAAAAGATAGGAATAGCGCAGGGCGTGGATATTTCTTTCCTGTCCGAAGAAGCCCAGCAGTGGGTAGCTGTTATCCTTGAGGAAACAGGGGCGGCAGTGAACGCTTCCCAGTCGGCAAAGCTAAAGGAATATGGGAAAAAAGGCGGGCTTACGCTGCAAATGGTCAGGCTGATACTGGAGCAGGAAAAGCCAAAGGAAAGAAGAGTAACGATTAAGAGCGATAAGATTAACAAGTATTTTCCAGAGGAATATTCCAATGATGATATAGAGAGCGTCATTATCCGGCTTTTGGAGGAATGGAAAGGCAAGCAGTAAAGGAGGCGGTAAAAATGGGCGAGCCATTGAAGTTTGATTATTACTATGGCGTAGAAGCAGAGCAGTTTTCTTTTTACCGTGTTCCCCGCCTGCTGATTAAGGACGAGCGTTTCAAGGGGCTTAGCAGCGATGCCAAGCTCCTGTACGGTCTGATGCTTGACCGGATGTCGCTTTCCATGAAAAACGGGTGGCTGGATGATGAAAACAGGGCATATATTATCTATACTGTTGACAACATGATGGAAGATCTGGGCTGTGCAAAGGCAACCTGCGCAAAAGTCATCAAGGAGCTTGACAGTGATAATGGTATCGGGCTGATAGAAAAAAAGCGCAGGGGGCTTGGCAAGCCGGATATTATTTATGTAAAAAACTTTGCGGCAGTTTCGGATATAAAACCGGATAAAACAGCCGCAAATACTGACAAATTCACAGAAGTTCAAAATTTGAACTTCAAGAAGTTCAATAATTATACTTCTGGAAGTTCAGAAACTGAACCTCAAGAAGTTCAAAATACAGACTTGCAGAAGTTCAAAAAACAGACTTCAAGAAGTTCAGAAACTGAACTTGCAGAAGTTCAAAAAACAGACCCTAATTATACTGACTATAATTATACTGATTATAGCCAGACTGAAAAAAATCAGACTAACAATAATTATACTGATATGAGTTATACCAATCCTATCAATCAATCTGTAGGAAGCATGGACAGCGCAGGCTCACAGGAAAAAGACGGTATGATGGATGGGATTGATACGATAGATGAAACAAACGCATATATGGCACTGATCCGTAAAAATCTGGAATATGAACACCACATGAAATATGACCAGTACGGCGATAAGGAGATGTACGAGGAAATCTATGAAACTGTCTGTGACGTGGTATGCGTGAAGCGGAAAACAATCCGTATCAACGGGGAGGATTACCCTTATGAGCTTGTAAAATCCCGTTTCCTGAAGCTGGACAGCAGCCATGTGGAGTATGTGATGGGCTGTATGAAGGGAACGGTTACGAAGATAACAAATATCAGGGCATACCTGATTACTGCGCTTTACAATGCCCCCTCAACCATGAACCATTATTACCAGCAGGAGGTGCAGCATGATATGTATGGCGGAGGGTGGGCAGAGAAAGGGATTACTTAACAAAAAACAGGGCAGCTCAATCTTCTGCCTGCCCTGTATCCGGTGAAAATTCGGCGATGTCATTCAGGGAAAAGCCTTCGCCTAAGATATTCAGTATCATGTTCAGCGTGTGGGTGGTGACGGACTGGTTGGTTTTCAGCCGCTGTATCTGTGAACGGCTCACACCATAATGGGTATAGAGGCTGTACTGGCTGATTCCGTTCTCCTTCAGGGTTTGGAAAAGTTTGTCGAATTTAATCATAATATGCGGTATTTCCTTTCTGTTTATGCTTGAATATGTATAATTATGCTCCTATAATGGAGATGGTTATAGTTACCAAAATCGGAGATTAAAAGAAAAGGAGTAAAGGGATATGGACAAAAAAGAACTGCAAAAAAAGTATGAGGAACAGGACAGCGCTGGCAGGGAGCTGTTATTGGAAAAGCTGGCTTTCTGCATATTTGCTGACAAGTATGATTTTGAAAATTATTTCAAGATAGGCGAATTAAGCGACAGCGAGCTGCTCTGCCTTGCCAGTTTCCTCTACCAGCAGGATTGTTTCCTGATGCTGATGGAAATGCTGGAACGTTATAAGGAGAAGTTTGTTTTGGCTGACAGTTCCCTGCTGCGGGAACTGGAGCCGGACGATGCCCTTATGGAAAGGCTTTCAAGGATCGGCGTCCTGTCGGATGTATAAGGGCAGAATGAGCTTATGGGCAGAAAAAAGCATTTCGCAAAAACAGCGGGAATAGAA
>ERZ778496.929-NODE-929-length-23846-cov-4.054558_pt1 | contig 23846 bp, 17 predicted proteins | sample MGYA00433099_ERZ778496 | MGnify/ENA primary metagenome ERZ778496 (study PRJEB29527, sample SAMN07138962) | mouse gut metagenome | material: feces | host: mouse | place: China:Nanjing | collected 2016-01-25 ...
TAACTTTGCACCCCGTAAACATCGGGCTTCAGCGCACAATGTCGTGGCTGAATGATGCGGCTTACGGTGACTGACAGAGCCTCCATCCCGCCGCCCGAAGGCAAGCAGACAATAAATCAATATATAATCAATATAATAAACGTTTATGGATTTTACATGGTTGACGTCGCTGCTCGGCCCCGGTAACTACGGGCTTGCCAGTACGATCGTCCTGTACTCCTTCGTGATAGCGCTGGGTGTGTTTCTGGGCAAGCTGAAGGTGGCGGGGGTGTCGCTGGGAGTGACATTCGTGCTGTTTGTGGGAATTGTGATGGGTCATCTGGGCTATGTGGTGAACGCCGAGGTGCTTAAGTTTATCAGGGAGTTCGGTCTGATATTGTTTATATTCTCTATCGGCATACAGGTCGGTCCGGGTTTCTTCGCGTCGTTCAAGAAGGGCGGCATGAGGCTCAATGGCCTGGCTGTACTGGGGATCGCTCTCAACGTGCTTATAGTGCTGGCGATATATTACATCGACGGAAATACTCAGATCGAGGCTCTTGTGGGCGTGATGTCGGGTGCTGTGACCAATACTCCCGGTCTGGCCGCTGCGCAGCAGGCGGTCGACAATCCCGAGTCGATCAATATCATGGCCATGGGCTATGCGGCGGCATATCCTCTGGGTGTGTGCGGCATAATAGGAGCGATGTTCCTGATCAAGGCTCTGTTCGGTATCCGGACTGAAAAAGAGATACAGCGCATCGAGGAGGAGGCCGCTCTCAACCAGCAGAAGCCCGACTTTATCTCGATCGAGGTGACCAACAAGCTTATAGACGGCAAGAATCTGCGTCAGATCCATGATATAATCAAGACTGATTTCGTGATATCGCGTATGATCCGCGCTACCGGCGGCGACATCATAATACCGACGTCGCAGACCGAGATCCATGTGGGCGACAAGATCTATGTGGTGATCTCGAGTCAGGATGTGGAGAATTTCGAGGCCGTGATAGGCGTGCCATACGAAATGAACTGGGAGGATGACGAGAATCAGACATCGGTGGTGTCGCGCCGCATTCTTATCACCAAGAGTGAATTCAACGGTGTGACACTCGGTTCGCTCCGACTCCATTCGGCCTACAAGCTCAACGCCACTCGCGTGAACCGTGCCGGCGTGGATCTGCTTGCCTCGCCCGATCTCCGGTTGCAGATGGGCGACCGCATAGTGGTGGTGGGCGATATCAACGACATAGAGCGTCTGGCCAACAAGCTCGGCAACTCTATGAAGCGTCTTAACGAGCCTAACATCATCACCATATTCGTTGGCATACTGTTCGGTATAATCGTGGGTTCGATCAATGTGGGCTTCGGCATGAAGCTCGGTCTGGCCGGCGGCCCGCTCGTGGTGGCGATACTGCTCTCGCGCTTCGGCTATAAGTTCAAACTTGTCACCTATACCTCTTCTTCGGCTTCGTTGATGCTTCGCGAGCTTGGCATCTGCCTGTTCCTTGCGTCGGTGGGTATCTCTTCCGGTGCAGGATTTGCCGAGACGGTGTTCAACTCCACCGGTATGTGGTGGGTGATCTGGGGCTTTATCATCACTTTCGTTCCGCTGGTGGTGGTGGGCTGCATAGCCCGTGGGGTGTACAAGATCAATTTCTTGTATATCATGGGTATGTTTTCGGGCGGCTACACTGATCCGCCGGCTCTGGCTTATGCCAACGGCAGCACCGGCAGCGATATTCCGGCAGTGGCTTATTCTACAGTCTATCCGTTGACGATGTTCCTGCGCGTGGTTGCCGCCCAAGGCCTTATACTGGCTTTCCTTGGCTGACCCGGACTGAAAAGAAACCAAATTCGATATAGAAGGCGGTGTGCGAGGCTCGCGTGGAGCCGGCACACCGCCTTTGGTCGTTTCGGGTGGGAGGGAATTACTGCTCCTTGCTGATGAATTCGCGGAGCTTTGCTTCAAGCTGGTCGGCCTGATGGAGTCCGTAGCCTCGCCATGCGGCTTCGCCGTTGACGAAGAGGATGAGCGTGGGGACGGATCGGATGTGGTAGGTGGCCGATAGCTCGGGGTTGCGGTCGACGTCGATCTTGATGATGTTGACCGAGTCGCCAAATGTGGCTTTGACCTGTTCGAGTATCGGGCCTTGCATCTTGCATGGGCCGCACCAGGTGGCGAAGAAGTCGACGAGTGTCGGCTTGGAGTCTTTGATAATGTCGTTGAATTCGCTCATAGTATATTGGTTGTTTTGGTGTTATGTAAACCTAATAAGTAAGCATTCGGGTTTAAGCTCATAAATCACTCGGAGCTGATTTTTGCGAGTGGCTTATGTGAATGCTTTGATGTATATGTAACACGTGGATGCCGGCAAAAGTTGCGGATGGCTCGCGTGGGGGTCAGAACGGGTATCCTATGGCGAGGTGGAAGGCGAGCGAGTTGCCGAACGATTTCATGTTGTAGTATCCTCGTCGTCCGGTGTCGTAGGGGAGGTGTATTCCTATGCCGAGGTCGCCGCGCACGACGAGCATTCCTATGTCGAGTCTGAGTCCGGCTCCTGTGCCGGTGGCGAGATCCTTGAAGAATGTGGAGCCGCGGAGTTTCCCTCCCGGACGCATGGGATCGTTGCGGAGCAGCCAGACGTTGCCCGAGTCGAAGAATACTGCTCCGTGGAGGGGTCCGTAGATGGGGAAGCGGTATTCGACGTTGAACTCGAATTTGAATGTTCCGGTCTGGTCAAAATAGCCGTTGATGAGATTTTTGGGCACCTGATAGCTGCCCGGGCCGATGCTTCGGACGGTGAATGCGCGGATGGAGTTGGCTCCTCCGACATAGAACTGTTCGGAGTAGGGGACTGCTCTGGAGTTGCCATAGGCGTGTGCGGCGCCGACCGCCACGCGGCTGACGAGCCAGTGGTCGCCGTAGAGGCGTCGGTTGTAGACGAGCTGTGTCTGGCCTTTGATGAACTGTGAGAAGGGCGTTCCGAACAGTTTTTTCTCGCCTTTCTTTCCGGCGGCTTTGTAGATGAGGTCGGTGATGCCTCCGGCTTCCTGCACGGTGAACTGCCAGTTGATGTTGTTGTCATTGCCGATCGGGCGGTCGAGTACGAACGAGTAGGCGATCTGTGGTATGAACTGGCTGCGGAAACTCTGGGCAATGGCCTGGTTGGCGTCCATCACCGAGTCGAATTCGGCGGTGGTGTTGATTAGTTTGGTATAGGTGATCTTGTAGAGTGTGAGTGTGTTGGATGCATATCGGTTGAGGCGCCAGTCGTAGTTGAACGAAGCGTTGAACTGCGCCATGCGGAAATAGTGCGGGCGGTTGAGCAGATCGGCGTTGAGCGATATGCGTGTCCAGTTGACCTCGCGCCGGCTGCGCGGCACAAACCGTGGGGCGAGCAGCCGCGGGAACGACAGCGATGTGGTGAGTCCGACCTCGTAGGAGTTGAATATCGAATTGCCGCGGTCGCGCCCGGTCTGCCATTCGTAGCTTCCCGTTAGGTTGAGCGATAGTTGTTCGCCTCCTCCGAATAGGTTGCGGTTGGTGAGTCCGAAGGTGAGTCCCGGCCCGAGGTAGGAGTTGGATTTGGATGTGACGTTGACCTCGAGCGATGCTTCGAGTGGCGCATCGAAGGTGCATGCGATGTCGACGTCGAGCAGGCGGTCGGCTGATGTGGTGTCGGGGTAAACGTTGATTTCTATGCCGCTGAATATGCCAAGACGTGAGAGCGATGTCTGGGTGCGGTTCATGTCGCGGACGGAGAATGTGCGTCCGTTGCGGAACGCGATGCATGACGGTATGAGATTTTTGCGCAGTCGCGATGGCTGCATCTGTATGAGCATTCCGCGGCGTGTCATTGTGGTGTCGGGTGTGCCGCCTCCTTTGTTTCGGTAGATGCGTGTTGTGACTTTGCCTGTGCGGTATGGCAGCAGCAGTGCGTGGGGGATATTGCTGGCGACGGTCATGCGGAGCGCGATGCTTCCGGGAGTAATGGTGGAGTCGGCGAGGTATTCAATGTAGTCGGGGCGGAAGAAGTAGTAGCCGCGGTTGCGGAGCACGTTGGTGATCCTGACCCGTTCGGCCGAGAGCGAGTCGGTGCAGTAGCGGCTGCCGGGGCGGAGGTATGTCCCGGCAGCGGCGACGGAGTCGATGAGGTGATAGAGCCGCGACGTGTCGGGAAGCAGCTCTATGGAGCTGAGCGGATATTCGGGTCCGGTGTTGACGGTGTAGAGTATGCGTGCTTTTTTGGGGTTTTTGCCTTTGATGAGCTCGTAGGATGCGGTGCCTCTGAAGTAGCCGTTGTTGTCGAGTATCTCGTCGATCATTTTGGTGCGCACTTCGGGTCGGACGTCGCTGATGAGCACCGGTTCGGCCACAAGCTTTTCATAGAGCCAGTGTTTGAATCCGTGGGGCGGGTTGGACCAGTTGTTGTAGACCCACAGTCCGAGCGGGAATGGATATCGCAGATATGGTGAGATGAGGCTGTTGTTGGGCGCGACGTTGACGGCGTTCTTGACCTGTCCGTCGAGTCCGGGCGCGGATTTCTGGCCGTCGGGCACGACGATGTCGATTTTCTTGACGCCGGTGTAGAGCACTTCGTCGGCTCCGAGCCGACGTGTGGTGGAGCATGATGCCATGATGGCTATGAGCATGAGCGCTGAGAGTGGGCGCAGCAGGGTGTGTCGGATAGTCATAGTCATTTGTTGTCGTGTGTCGGTGATGTGATGGGTTCTGAAGGTGTTTCGGCGGGTGTCGTCACGGTCGGTGATCCTTGCTGCCCGAGCAGCGAGCGGCGCAGTCGTCCGGCCCACCTGAAGAGATCCTTGAGTGAGTTGATCTTGCGGCGCATGACGAATCCCACTCCGGTTTCGGTGATTTCGCCTTCGAGGATGCTCTCGTAGCCGTTGTGGCGGAATATGCGCACGATCATGGTGCCGCGCTTGTTGAGCATATATTCAAACGCTATATCGTTGATGAGGTTCTGCTGGAAGTTCTCGTCGGTGTCGGCGTCGGTGGAGTAGTTGCCGCCGACGATGATCTTGACTCTGTCGTTGAACAGGTTTTTCGATACCCTGTAGCTGTAGCTTGTGGTGGTGGAGTTGGCTCCGTCGGTTGTCTGGTTGTATTGGTCGATGCCGAATGAAATGTCGACTCCTCTGATGTTTTGCGCAGCCCAGGAGTTGATCTGCGATGTAAGGAACGAGTATAGCGGATTTCCCGACAGGCTTGTTGATGCCTTGGTGCCGGGGCCGGTGTATGTGTTGTAGAGCAAAAGGTTCATGGCCTGGTTGGCTCTCTGTTGCTGGCTCATGGATGCGAGTTCGTTCTGCACGGTGATGTCGTCGTCGGTGGAGAGATCAAAGGCCACATTCATGTTCTGTAGAGTGTTGGTGACCGAGAGGGCGATGTCGAAGTTGATCAGGCGGGAGTTTTGCCCGGTCTGTGTGACGTTGGCCTTCATGCGGTCGGTGGCGTGGATGTTGAGTATTGGGTTGAGCATGTCGCCGTTGAACGCCACGTAGCTGCCTTCGTCGAACTCGAACTTTTTCTCCGACATCATCGGCGGGGTGTAACGGACGAAGCCGCTGTTGATGGTGAAGCGTCCGGTGAGTCTGCCGTCGTTGAGCGGACTCATGGTGTAGTCGAGAGTGCCGTATCCGGCCACTGTTGCGCGGTTTTTGCCGTCGGCCGACAGATCGACGTTGATGGTGGAACCCTGTGATATGGTCAGTGTGGCGTCGAGTCCGATCATGGTGGTGCGGGCGAGTGTGTCGGCTTCGGCAACGGCGGTGGTGTCGGCGAAGTTGACAAATTTGACCATGTCGCCCGTGGATTGTGATGTCAGAGCGGATTCGACGTCGGGTATTACGTATGTGACGTTGGTGCCCGGAAGCAGGTTGAGGTCGGCGTTGACGGCTATGAATCTCATATCGCCCTTGACGGTGGCGTCGAGGTCGATGAATGCACGTCCGTAGACGTCGGCGTTTTTGGGGCGGCTGGAGTTGACAATCTGCATGTTTTTGGCTTTGAGACCAAGGTTCATCGCTATGTCGGTGAGGTCGCGCAGATCGACGGTGCCGTCGATAGTCAGTGGATTTTTATTGGCGGCCGTGATGGCGAAGTTGTCGAATCTGACGATGGAGCTGTCGACCGGAATTTTATCTTCAGAGAATTTGAAGGATGTGCCGAGCATCCCGACGCTGACGGCCGTGGTGTCGAAGTCGAGATAGCCGTTGAGTATGGGTCGGGTGAGTGATCCGGTGATGTCGAGGCGTCCGTTGAGCATGCCCGACAGCCGGGCCATGTTTTTGGGCAGGAACGGATTGGCGACGCGCATGGGGAAGCGTATCATCTCAAAGTCGAGATGGAACGGCGTGGCCGATGCGGTGTCGTTGAGTGATCCGACGGCAGTGATTACTTCGATGGAGTCGACCTTGAGCGATGCGTCGGCGGTGAGTCGTCCCGAGCGGTCGGTGCCGACGTCGAGTCCGATGTCGAACGATCCCACTCTTTCGCGGCCGTAGTAGAGGTTGTCGAGGCTGACATTGCCTGTGCCGGTGAGCGAGTTTTGGTGGGCGCTGATGCGCATGTCGGCGGCAAGCGAGCCCTTGACCGGCGGTGCGAATGGCGATATCGTCAGCCAGTCCTGTATCTGTATGTCCTTGAGCTGTACGATCAGATCCTCCTGCGTGGTGTTGCCGGGATTGTGCTCAGTATAGAGGCGTATGAGGCTTTGGCCTGATCCCATTTCGAGGTCGGCGTCGATATGACGTGTATAGAGATTATAGGTGATGAAATTGGACTGGTTGAGTTGCCATTTTTTATAGCCTATGACCGGGCTGTAGGGTACAAACCGCAGTGTGGCGACGGAGTCGTCGACAGCGAGATTGGCTCCGAGGAAGAAGCCTTCGCGGTCGTTGATGTCGCGCTGCCGAAGCAGTAGTGCGAGCCGGTCGTCGGCAAGATATCCGGTAAGCCGCACGTGAGCCCATTGGTCGAGTGTGCCCGGACGGTTGTCGAGCGCTCCGTTGAATGCAAGATATTTGCCGTGCTGCACTGCTCCGAACCGCAGGGTGTCGAGCCGTGTGTCGCCTGAATGGAATCCGGTGACGAGTGTGTTGAAATTCATGAGCGAGTCGTTGCTGATCCTCATGTCGGCATGTCGGAATCCTGTGCCTGAGGCGGCAAGGAGGTCGGTGAGTATATTGTCGGATCCGGCGGTCAGTATGGCGTTGAGTGGCGGGAGGGCACGCTGGATGGCAATTATGTCGGCATTGCGGCGGGCAATGGCGGTGTCGAGAATGGCCGGCAGTGCGGTGGCGCGTGTGATCAGGGTGTCGAGTCCGCAGAGTGTGGCGAGTGTGAGAGAGAGGTCGCCCGAAGTGAGATCGGCGTTGACCGTGGAGTCGGAGGTGATCAGCCTGATGTCGGTGGTGGGTGCTGTGATGCGATGGCCGGTCATATTCCAGTCAAGATTGGCCACGGAAAGTGTGGCGTCGATGACTGAGGCGTCGGCGTTGATGTTTCCACGGCTCTTGATGGTGAGGGAGCCGGCGCATTGTTCTTTGGCAAGCTTCAGGAGGTCGAGAGAGTTAATATCGCCGTCGACACTCCAAGTGAAACCCTCGCGCGATGCGGTGCCGTCGAAAGTTATGCCGAGTTCGGCTCCGGGGTTGTTGGAGTCGATATGTCCGCTGACAATTCCCTGCGACAGCTGCATCGCGATGTCGATGCCGGAGTATTCCTGCCCCTGATACTGCAGCTTATGGATGTCAGCTTCGGCTTCAAGCCGGGTAGAGGCTGACAGCGGATCGAGTCCGCGTCCTTTGGCCCGGATGTCGGCGGTTATGTCGCCGATGCCCATTTCGGGCAGGAACGAGGCTATCGGGAAGCGGTCGAGGCTGATAGATCCTTGATAGCCCTCAATGCTCTGCTGCCATGATCCGTCGGCCACGATACGCCCGTCGCCTGATGTGGCGTTGATTAGTCCGGATATCAGTCGCGGACTGAAATCGGCATGTCCTTTTAGTGCTATGTGCGGCAGGTTGATGGTCCGGGCAAGACGTGCATCGAGCAGCGACGGTTTGATGGTGTTGAGTCCGGTGAGCCGGCCTTTGATGTCGATGCGTCCTGATGTGCGTTCGGTGTCGAGCGGATGGTTGATGCGTCCGTCGGCTTCGATGGCGAGGATGCGTGGAACGCTGGCTTCAATAGTGTGGATGTCGAGGCTCTGCGTCGTCCCGTCGATGTCGGCTTTGAGAGACATGTCGGAACCGGCCGGGAGTGATGCGATCATGGAGGTCATGGCCGGGAAAGCCATTCGGATATCGACGGGAGCAATGCGCGCGTCGGCGTAGAGCCGGAGTGGCGACGGCCGGGAGGTGTCGCCGGTGAGCTTCATCTCGGCGTCCAGGTCGAGTGTGGAGAAGTCGGTGGAGATGCGGAAGTCGCGTGCGCTCATAGTTCCGGTGGAGTCGATGGCGAATGTGCCGTCGGCGCGCAGCGCTATGCCGCATCGTTCGACTGCATGAAATCTGCGCAGCGGCATTCTGATGCTGCTGCCGCGATTGAACATCGAGTCGATATCTATGGCTATCGCCGATGCCTCGATATAGCTGAGGTCAAGCCCTGGCAGAGGCTTGACATCGCGCTGCGCGTATAGTGCCCGCCGTGCGTTGAGCGTGATGTGGCCGGCGGTTATGGTCCAGAGGAGCGAGTCGGCTGATGCAGAAATATTTTCCGGTAGGGTGTCGGCGGCGGTCGTTATGCCATGTGTCTTGAGATATTCGGCCGAGGGTGTGATGTAGGCCACGTCGAGTGAGTCGGCTGCAAGACTTTGGGCGGTGATGGTGCGTGTGGCCATATCGACGAGCCCGTTGCGAAGCCTGACGGCGGGGATGGTGGCTCCGAGTGAGTCGATGACGGGCATCATGGTCATGCGGTAGTCGACATTGAGCAGACTGATGTCGAGCGCTCTGATGATCAGCGGCCTGGAGGCTGAAGTGTCGGCAGGCGATGACGATGGCACGCTGTCATTGATCATGAGGCTTACCTTGCCTCCGTCGAGCACGGCGCGATCCACGTCGATGGTGCCTTTGCCGAGATTCATGGCGGCGCCGTCGAGATCGAAGTCGCGGATGTCGGCTTTGAGCCAGATCGTCGAGTCGGGTGCCCCGGTCTGATAGAAAATGTCGGTCAGGTGTGCGCCGGTGACCTGTATGTCGCCTTTGAGCAGCGGGAGCATAGCCACGCTAAACCGGATGTCGCCTGCCCGGAGCATGGTGTCGCCATCGGCTTCGACCACAGTGGCCCGGTCGAGCGAGAGGCGCATCGGAAATCTGAGGCGCAACGACTCCACGGTGATGTCCATGCCGGTCGACTTCCTGATCTCCCGCAAAGCGATGTCCTTGACAAAAGTCTGTATGTCCGGCACGTAGAGGGCTATCGGCACCGCTATGACAATGAACAGCAATGCCGCCAAAATCCACATGGCAATTTTTCGAAACATCCTCATCTGATAGACTCTCATAAACAGGTTTCCCTTTAATAACCGGATAGGCCGCACGATTGTTTATCATCGCGGCTATACATTTGATTGGCGACGGCATCCGGTTCGTGGTGTGTGTGACCGTGGATATGTTGCGTCAGCGGATAAAAGCATCGGGAGGATCCGGAAAATGTCGTGTCCCGGAGTCCTCCCGTATGATTTGCCGGTCAGACGCCACACCGTCAGGTGCGGTCGTGTCCCTGCTGTGTGGGTTATGCTTCTTTGTCAGAGTCCTCTTCGCTGGCTCCTTCCGGTTCGGGCAGAGAGAAGTCGGTGATGCCTGCTGCGACGAGACAGTTGTACCAGTTGAATACTTTGCGGATGTCGTTGGTATAGACTCTTTCCTTGTCAAATTCCGGAAGTATGGTCTCGAAATATTTGCGCAGGTCGGCATCTGATCCCAGCCCCTTGACGTCGACGGGCTTAGAGTCGTTTTTATCTCTGATGGTTTCGAGCACCTTTACAAGCGGTCGTTCCTCGTCGTCGTTGGTGTAGATGGATATGTCGGCTATGGCCACCACCTTGTCGTGGGAATAGGCGGGGGTGCGCTTGCCATCGGCGAGTGACTCGACTATCAGCATGTTGCGTCCCTGGTTGACAAGCTTGAAAAGCCCGGGACGGCCTGAGATTGAAAGGATTTTCTGAATCATTTTGTAGGTGTTGGTTTCAAATATCGGCCACAAATTTACGAAGATTATCCCTAAATTCCATCCGAAATCACTAACTTTGTGCTCCGATATGTTAAGGTTTATAAAACTGTTGTTTCAATTGATAATGTCGCCCGCGCGCGGCTGGGAAGACATCTCGGCCGAGGGCATCGATCCGTCACGACTGGCACGCACCGGTTTTTTTCCGCTGACAGTGATGATGGGGCTTGCGGTGTTTCTGCAGGGGGTGTATCATCTGGAGCATACGTTCGTGAAGCTTCTTGATCTGGCGGTTATAGAATTTGTGGCTTTTTTCGTCAGCTATTTCATAGCCACGCATTTCATGTCGACGTATATATATCGTTTTACCGATTCCATCCCGAGCGAGAAACGCAACCACACATACGTGCTCATGGGTCAGTCGCTGCTCGCTCTGAGCCTGCTTGTGCAGAATTGTCTGCCGTTCGACATAGATCTGGTGCTGTTTCTGGGCATATATACCGCCATAGTGTTGTGGCGTGGCGACCGTTACATGGCGGTGCGTGAGGAGAGTGTGGGCAGATTCATGATATTCACCATACTCACGGTGATAGTGCCGCCGTTCCTGATCATCTTTATATTCAATCTTATCCTATGAAACTTAATGAAGTGAATATCGTCAACCGCCGCGCGCGGTTTGACTATGAGATATCCGAAACGTTCACGGCCGGAATCGTGCTGACCGGAACGGAAATAAAATCGATACGCCTTGGCAAGGCCGGTCTGAGCGATACGTTCTGCCTGGTCAGCAACGGTGAGGTGTGGGTGAAGAATATGTATGTGGCCGAGTATTTCTACGGGTCATACAACAATCATTCGGCCCGGCGCGACCGGAAGCTTCTGCTGAAAAAGAAGGAGATAGCGAGGCTGGCCAAGGCCGGCAAGGATGCAGGTTTCACGGTGGTGCCTCTGAAGGTGTTTATCAATGGCAAGGGGCTTGCCAAGATGGTGGTGGGGATCGGACGCGGTAAAAAGGAATATGACAAGCGTCAGACAATCAAGGAGCGCGACGACAAGCGTCAGATAGCGCGCATGTTCCAGAAGAAATAATAAGCCGGCAAGTTTCGTTTGGGAGGAGAGCTTTGCCGGGTGCTATACCGGCTTGCAAAGCAGCAGCATAAGCCCTCTCGCGGAGGTGCGGATGCCGTAAAGATGCATGTCGCCCCCTTCGCTGATCTTGAGCCTGCGCGCGAGTGATGGCGCGTCGAGTGGGAAATTGCGTGTGGCCACATTGGCTTTGATGCGCTGCGAGGCGATCTCCTTGACCGCGCGTTTGTCGAAATCCATCGACTCTACAATCTTATATGCTTTTCCGGGAAAATCTATCGGTCGGTCTGACAGGAACAGATGGGTGTTGGGATCGGGCGCCGTCACATTGTAGCGGTCGGCGATCCAGCGGTAATGCCCGGCTTTCATCAGCGCGGGATATGGTTCGTAGATCACCATGCCTGTCTGGGGCGCTACGTAAGGCATTGCGGTGGGGTGAGTATCATCGCCGATGGTGATGTGTGATGTGGCGCCTCGGGTCACTGTGACAGCGTGGAGTCTGAATGGCGTGGAGGCCGGAAGGCTGAAGTCCACGACAGCTACAAGTTCCTTGCATTCGGTGGCTGTGCCGATCAGATAGATGTCGCTGACGTGATGCAGCTGATGTGCGACAGCTTCGGCGTCGAGCATCGGTGAGGCCTTGACCACCACTTTGCCGGTATGGGCGCGCAGTTGTGGCAGTAGAGTGCCGACGTCGGGACTGCAGTCGGCGAGGCTGTAGCACCGTCGTCCGAGGTTGTCGCGTCGTGCCGGGTCAATAAATATGCAGTCGAATGTGGCGGCGGTGTCGGCAAGCCATTCGGTTGAGTCGGCGCAGATCACTTCCATGCGGTCGGAGAGCCGGAGCGCGCAGGCGTTGGCGACAGCAGCGGCGGCGGCTTCGGGTCGACGCTCTATGGCTGTCACTTTGCGTCCGTCGGCTGCGAAGTGAAATGAGTCGATGCCGAGTCCGCACGTCAGATCGGCCACCGTGGATGCATCGCCTATGATGGAGGAGTGTATTGCCGCAAGGGCGTCGGAGGTGGACTGTTCGGCGGCGATCATATCGGGGAACTGGAATGCGTCGCATCGCAGTGTGTCGGCAAGCTTTGATGCGCATTTGCGTCGAGCCTCGATCTGCAGTATGGCATGCATCAGGTCGCTGTGGCCGTGATGCCGGAGGCGAAGTGCCGAAACGTCGGCGGTGGAATTGTCGGCGATCCAGCGCCGGATGTCGTCGGAGAGTGGTTTCAGAGGTTGAAACATAAATGATATGAAATGATGTTAAACTGCCAAACCGCGATGTTTGCGCAGGGTTTTTAGAGTAAACAGCCGTTGGAGATCCGGCGGGGTCGCGTTGCAGTCGCGTCCTGCTTTGACAGGCCAACGGTGGAACTGATGAATTACGAATCTTAATCGGACGACTATGACTACCGCCAAATTCAGGGAGAAACTGCTCGGGCTGCAGCAAAATCTGTTGAATTTTGCTTTTGTGCTGACCTCGAACCGCGACGACGCATATGATCTGCTTCAGGATACGACGCTGAAGGTGCTCGACAGCAGCGATCTGTATCAGGACGATACGAATTTCAAGGGCTGGGTGTTCACGATCATGCGCAATATATTCATCAACCGTTACCGGCGGATGGTGAGGTCGGCTACGGTTGTGGATACGTCCGACGACCTGTACAGGATCAATACGCCGGAAAACTGTCTGCAGCCTTCGCCTGAGGATACGTATCTGGCCAGTGAGATAGCCGATGTGGTCAACAGTTTTCCTGACGGCTACCGCATTCCGTTCACCATGCATGTGGCGGGCTACAAATATGCTGAGATCGCCGAACGGATGCATCTGCCTCTTGGCACGGTGAAGAGCCGCATATTTTATGCCCGTAAGTTTCTGCAGGCACGTCTGGCCGATTACAGATGACGGAGCGCATTAATGCTGGTCAGCGGAATTTGCCGGCCAGACGGAGCAATTTGGAGTTGAACTGCTCGTCGTCGGCTTCGTAGCTGTCGGTGTAGGCTTTGAACTCTTCGAGCCGGCGTTTTGACAGCCGTTCGAAGCGAAAGTTGCCGTAGAGTATCTTGCCGGTGAGCATCTGGCTGAACCTCACCATGGCTTTCTTGCGGTTGGCCACGGCGACGGAGGCGATTATGTCGGGGTGATAGGCGGGAGGTTCTTTGGTGAACTTCATCTGGTACAATCCGTCGCCGTGGCGGATGATGCAGCAGTATCCGGCACCGTTGGCACGGTCATAGCGGTCTTTTTCCACTGCAAATTCCTCGGCGAACCGGCGCTCGATCTCTTCAATTGAGGCGTTGGCCATGCCACGCTTGTCGGCATAGCGCTGCCACAATCCGGTGAATGCCCGGAGAGTGCATTCGGTGTCGTAGGCAGCGGAGTGCTCCTTCGATTCGTCGATGTCGATTCCGAGTTCGCGGCAGCAGGTGTTGAGGCCGACGTTCTGCCGGTAGTCGAGTCCGTTCTCGAGCCCGTGGGTGAGCCAGAACCAGTCGCGGATCTCCACAATGCCGAGTGATTCGTCGGTATGGATTCCTTCCTGACGTAGTTTGCGCAGATCGTTTTCGGCCACGGCGAATCCTATGACGTGAGATGCCGCGTCGATGATGCTCTGTATTTCCTGCCGGCATTCGGCAAAGAGAGGCTCGTTCTCTACCATTTCGGGCGTTATGCCGTGGGGATAGCTGCGCCATCGCCGGAGTGTCGCGGGCCGGAATCGCTGAGTGTAGATCATTCGTCCGTCGCCGCTCATGATCGCGAGTTCGAGCATTTCGACTCCTTCGGCAAATTCGGCGTCAAGGCATATCCAGTCGGCCAGTTGTTTTTGGTCAGTCATCAGATGTCAATGTCATGAAAACTCCCGGAAGCTGTGGTGAGGCCGCTTCCGGGAGGGTTGTGATATTTTGTCGGTCAGTCGCGGATGATATGATACTCCACAAAAGCTTCGATAGCTTCATAGGAGGCGAGGCCGAGGCTCTGGTAGAGCTGTGCGGTGCCGCGGTTGCGTTCTTCGGCGCGCTGCCAGAAGAGCCGGTCGTCATCGCCCAGGAACGGTGCGTTCTCCATCTGGCTCTGGTGCTTGAGTATGGAGTTGCGTTTGAAACGCAGCTCTTCCGGGCTGATAGGCACGGCCATCTCGATATGGTCGATTTCCCATTCGGCCCATGCTCCGCGATACATCCATATACGGCAGTCGTTCATCCATGCTTCGTCTTTCAGCTCGTCGACCGCCGCGAGTACGGCGTCGGTGCACACTTTGTGTGTGCCGTGAGGATCGGCGAGGTCGCCGGCCACGAATATCTGGTGGGGCTTGACGTCGGTGAGGAGTTTTTTTACGATGTCGACGTCGCGCTGGCTGAGGTCGCCTTTCTTTATGGTGCCTGTTTCGTAGAACGGCAGACGCAGGAAGTGGATGTTCTGCGGTTTTACTCCGATATAGTTGCAGGCGATGGTGGCTTCGGCCTGACGTATCATGGTCTTGATCTCGCGGATGTCGGCGGTGTCCATGTCGCCGGGCTGTTTGTTGCCTACGGCTTTGTGCACGGCCTCCGACAGGCGAGAGTATCCGCCCTGGTCAAATCCGAACATCGGTGCGATCTTGTCCATCATCAGGAAGTAGCGCATCATATCCTCGTCGCCTACGGCTATGTTGCCGGAGGTCTCGTAGGCCACGTGAACGTCGTGTTTCTGATCGACGAGTCTCTTGAGTGTGCCTCCCATCGATATTACGTCGTCGTCGGGGTGGGGGCTGAACACTATCACGCGCTTGGGGTAGGGATTGGCACGTTCGGGACGATATGTGTCGTCGGCGTTGGGCTTGCCTCCGGGCCATCCGGTGATGGTGTGCTGAAGGTCGTTGAAGATCTTTATGTTGACGTTGTAGGCCGAGCCATAGAGCGCGAGAAGTTCGCCGAGTCCCCAGTCGTTGTAGTCTTTGTCGGTGAGTTTCAGGATCGGTTTGCCGGTCATGTGGCAGAGCCAAACTATTGCGCGGCGGATCAGCTTGTCGGTCCACTCGCAGGAGGTCACTTTCCATGGCTGCGATATGCGCGTGAGGTCTTCGGCCGCAGGGAGGTCGACCACGACTTTGGCGTGGGGATGCCCCTGCAGGAATGATGCGGGGACGTTGGCGCTGGCCGGTGTCTCGACTGTTTTCTTCACGATAGCCGCACGGTTTTCGCCCCATGCCATTGTGATGACCCTGTCGGCCGACAGCAGGTTGGCGATTCCGAGCGTGATCGCTGTCGTGGGGACATCCTCGCAGCTGTAGTCGCTCTTCACGTTGTGGCGAGTCTCGTTGCCGAGAAGCACGAGCCGGCAGAGGCTTGTGTCGGGTGTGCCGGGTTCGTTGAACGCAAGCGAGCCCTGTGCGCCGATCTCGCATACGGCCAGGTCGATTCCGCCGTCGTCTTCAATGGCTTTTTCATACGCTTTGCAGCGCTGGAACATGTCCTCTTTTGTGACGTCGGGGGAGAATGTGTGGATGTTTTCGGGGCGAATGTCGATATGGTCGAGCAGCACCTCCTTCATTTTACGAAGTGTGCTCGGTCCGTTGGCGATCAGCGGGAAAAATTCGCTGAGGCTGTAGAACACAACCTTGTCGAACGAGACTTCGCCGGCTTTGTGGAGCCGGATTAGTTCCGCGTAGGCGCTGTGGGTGCTTACGCCTGAACCGAAAGTGACAACGCACTTCCCTTTGCTCTCGACGTTGCGGTTTATGACTTTGGCTATCTGACGTGCTATGTATTCGCTGCCATCTGTGGCGGTCTCGAAGATGCGGGTGTAGATTTTCTCTTCCCGTGTCAGCGCGGCCAGCTCTATCTCGCCCTGCGGGTCGTAGTAGCGTCTGGGGATGCGATCGAGCTTGATCTGCGAACTGAGATTAGTTTTCATGTAGTTTTTAAGTGTGTTGAGGATTATGTAGTTTTATATTGCAAATCTACGCATTTTTCCGCCATTTCGGGAGATTTTACGATTTTTTTTGAACTGAGGTGAAATATCCGGCTTCGACGGTTGAATTTCCCGCCGATTTTGTGTAAGTTTGCTCTCTCAAACGACAGCAATCCAAATAACCTTAAAACAATCATAGATGAGACTTATTATCGAACCCGATTATGCCAACGTATCGGCATGGGCGGCCAATTATGTGGCGGCGCGCATCAATGAAGCTAAACCTACGGCCGAACATCCTTTCGTTCTCGGATGCCCTACGGGCAGTTCGCCTCTGGGCATGTACCGCAATCTGATCAAGCTTTATCAGGAGGGTAAGGTTTCGTTCAAGAACGTTGTTACGTTCAATATGGATGAATACTGCGGTATTCCCCGCGACCATGAGCAGAGCTACTATACTTTCATGTGGACGAATTTCTTCAGCCACATAGACATTCCCCGCGAGAATGTCAACATCCTCAACGGCAATGCCGAGGATCCCGCCGAGGAGTGCCGCCGCTATGAGGAGAAGATCAAGAGCTACGGCGGCATAGATCTCTTCCTCGGAGGCGTAGGCCCCGACGGCCATATAGCTTTCAACGAGCCGGGTTCGTCGCTGACTTCGCGTACGCGCATGAAAACTCTGACACGTGACACTATCATAGCCAATTCACGCTTCTTCGACAACAATGTCGATCTCGTGCCGAAGACCGCTCTCACGGTAGGTGTGGGCACGATCATGTCGGCTCGCAGCGTGCTGCTTATCGTCAACGGCCACAACAAGAGCCGTGCGCTTCATCATGGCGTGGAGGGCGGCATCAGCCAGATGTGGACTATCTCGGCTCTCCAGATGCATGAGAAGGCGCTCATCGTGGCCGACGAGGCAGCTTGCGAGGAGCTGAAGGTGGGTACTTACCGTTACTATAAGGATATAGAGGCGGCCAATATAGATCCGCAGACTCAGCTGAAATAAGCAGCGCAACCGAGGCCGGCGTAATATGGCGGGTGTTGTGGAATGACCTGCTGTGATTTCGCCTGCAGCGAAGAATAATGACGGCGTGCAGTGACGATGGTCACGGCGCGCCGTCATGCTTTTTGTGCGTGCTTTTTTGTGTTTGTTTTGAATTTTTATAAAGGAAAATTTGCAAGGGCGGAGGAATCGGTGTAATTTTGTACGCATAAAAATACGGAATGAAATTTACACACAGTCAAACAACGCATAATCCGACACTTGCCGTGTCGCTGATCCCCATATTGGTTCTTTTGATTTCTCTGGCCGTAGTAATCCTTACGCGCGGCGCATCCGACGTGCTCTCGATGGGCTATAAGCTGCTGTTGGGCGCTTCGGCTGTCTGCGTGGCATTGACAATGATCACTACTACACGCAGGTTTAGGGTGCTGATGCTCGGGGTACGCAAGAGCGTCAGACAGATATTTCCGGCTGTGCCTGTACTGCTGTTTATCGGTACGGTTGGAGCGACATGGATGCTGTCGGGTGTGGTGCCCGGCATGATCTACTATGGCGTGAATATGCTAAATCCGGTGATGTTTCTCTTTCTCGCCTGCTCCATATCGGCGGTAGTGTCGGTGATGAGCGGCACGTCGTGGACCACGATAGCCACGATCGGTGTTGCTTTCATGGGTATCGGCACCGTGATGGGATATGACGAGGCCTGGATAGCCGGTGCGGTTATCTCGGGCGCTTATTTCGGCGACAAAGTGTCGCCGCTGAGCGATACGACTGTTCTTGCCGCCTCTTCGACGGGGGTGAAGCTGTTCAGCCACATACGTTCGCTGATGGTGACAACTGTGCCTGCGATGGCGATAGCGCTTGCGGTCTTTGCCTGTGTGGGGCTGATGTCGGGTGTCAGCGGCAGCTTTGATCAGACAGATATATGCGATGCGATCACTTCGACGTTCAATATATCTCCATGGCTTGCGCTGGTGCCGCTGCTGACGATAGCTCTGCTTGCCATGCGCGCGGGCACAACGCTGACGCTTGCGGTCAGTTCAGGTGTGGCTCTGGCAGTGATGTATGTCTGTCAGCCTCAGATAGTGGGGATGCTTGCAGGTGATGACGGCGGTGTGATGGCCATGGCCTGTGTCGGGGCGAGGGTGCTGTTTAGCTCCACCGAAGTGTCGACCGGTTCAGCCATGCTGGATCCGCTGGTAGCCACCGGTGGCGTGGCCGGAATGCTCCCTACGGTGTATCTGGTAGGCAGCGCGATGATTTTCGGCGGAGTGATGCTCGGATCGGGAATGCTCGGCGCTATCACGAAGAGTTTTGCCCGGCGTCTGAAATCGACGGGACACCTTGTGGGGGCGACAGTAGGCAGCGGGCTGTTTCTCAACAGTGCCACCGGCGACCAGTATCTGTCGATCATCATAGGCAGCAATCTTTACCGCAATATCTATCGACGGCTTGGCGAGCGGCCTCAGCTGCTCGGACGCGCTCTGGAGGACTCGATCTCAGTGACGTCGGTACTGATTCCGTGGAATTCCTGCGGCATGGCACAGTCGACGGTGCTCGGAGTGTCGACGCTCGCATACGCTCCGATGTGTGTGTTCAACTATCTCAGTCCGCTAATGTCGGTGGCAGTGGCCTACGGCATTCAGGCCATGAGGCGCCGTGCACGCATGTCGTCGGTCAGATCTGCTGCAGTACGCGGCCTATGAAGTCGCGGCGCATGTCGGGTGAACCGGTATCGGTTTCGTCGCAGTTTATCCACCGGCATCCGTTGAATCCCGCAGGCTGCAGGATCATCGGGGCGAAGTAGCCGCTGACAAATGGCGCGAAGTCGACTGAAAGGCCTTCGGAGGTCGTGACGATAAGTGTCCGTTCGACCGACAGTAGTGGCATTATGTCGCCGTTGTCGGTGGTGTCGTAGACAAATCCTTTAATAAACGTGCGGTCAATAAAACCTTTTAGCATGGCCGGCATCATTCCCCACCAGATGGGGAAGATGTAGATGGCGCGGTCGGTGCGCTGCAGCATTTTGATATAGCGTTTGACCAATGGGTCGTCGGTGTGGCCGGAGCGGTCATCGGCGAGAGTGTCGCGCGTCATTATCGGACTGAAGCCATCGGCATACAGATCGATTACCTGATAGTCATCTCCGCGACCGGTAAGCATGTCGGTTATGGCCGAGAGTATGGCATGGTTGAAGCTTGAGGGGTCGGGATGTGTATAGATGATAGTGATCATGGGTGATATTGTTGATGCAAGAATAGAACAATCCGGCCTGCGTGATGGTTGTGCGCGCAGGCCGGATCCGTGTAGGTCGGTGGCAGTCGGTGTGCCTACTGACGGTAGATCATCTTATGATGATCTCGTCGGTGAACTGACATCCTTCGGTGGATGTCGCGCAGTAACGCACGTAGCGTGCACGTGCGGTGCCACTCCATGAGAATTCCTTGAATGATAGTCCGGTGGAATCTTTCTGTTTGTGTTCGATGGTGGTGAGGGTGGTGAAGTTTTTGCCGTCATCGGAAACGGAGATCTCCACTTTGGCGGGGAACCATACGCCGGGGCCGGTGATCTGCATGAAGTCGGCGCCGACGTATGTGATGTCGGTCGGTTTTTCAAGATCGATGGTGACGTCAACCCGTTGGTCGCCACGATGGAGGAATCCCTGCCAGCGTCCGTCGCCATAGCTCCAGCCTCCACGGAGTCCGTCGGTCAGAGTGGCTTCGCCGGCTGCGTTGTAATTGCTCCACCAGGGTACGTTGTATGTCACTTTCTTGCCTTTTGCCAGATGTTCTGCGGGACGTGTCGACTGGCGTCGGTTGCCGGCCTCGCCTCTGAGGTCAAAGACGGTGTAGCCGTCGCTCTGCATATGGTCGGCAACTTTCAATGCCCGCGGTCTGAATGATTCCCACGAGCGCAAGGCCTGGGGTGTCCATCCGATTTCGGCTATGGCTATCATGCGGGGCCAAAGCATGTATTCGGCATGCTGTGCTGTGGGGACGTATTCGGTCCAGAGGTTGCCCTGTATGCCTGTAATCCATCGGGTGACGTCGATGCCGAGGCTGTCGGGCGCCGGGTCATAGGAGTAGACGCGCTGAAGCGGCAGATATCCGCTGATAGCAACGGGCTGTGTGGCCGGTGCGTCCTGGTAGGAGTCGAGATAGCAGTATCCTCCGGGCGACATGACGGCCTGGTGGCCGCTGCGTGCGGCTTTGATGCCGCCTTCCGTGCCGCGCCATGACATGACAGTGGCATTTGGTGCAAGACCGCCTTCCATGATCTCGTCCCAGCCGATGAGCGAACGTCCTTTGGAATTGAGATATTGTTCGATGCGGTGGATGAGATAGCTCTGGAGCTGGTCGACATCCTTAAGTCCCTCCTGTGTCATGCGTTGGTGGCACAGGTCGCACTCTTTCCATGCTTTTTTAGATGCTTCGTCGCCTCCGATGTGGATGTATTCAGAAGGGAATATGTCCATCACTTCGTCGAGTATATTCTGGAGTATCTCGAATGTCTGTTCGTTGCCGACGCAGACGTCAGGCTCGCCCTTGGGGTTGTGGGTGCAGGATATTTCGGGAAATGTGGCGGTGAGTTCCTCGGAGTGTGACGGCATCTCGATTTCGGGTATGACCGTGATGTATCGGTCGGCGGCATAGCGTACGATCTCGCGTGCGTCGTCTTGTGTGAGGAATCCTCCGTGTGCGTTGAAGTCGGTAGCCTCGGCATAGCGTGCTCCGCCGTCGGTCCATTCTTTCCAGGTGAGTTCGGGGCGCCATGCGGCATACTCTGTCAGGCGTGGATAGCGTTTGATTTCTATGCGCCATCCGGCAGCGTCAGTGAGATGCAAGTGCAGACGGTTGATTTTCAGTCGTGCGAGAGCATCGATCTGTTTTAATATGAATTTTTTGTCGCGATAGTGTCGCGATATGTCGAGCATCATGCCTCTGTAGCCGAAACGGGGAGAGTCGGTGATGTCGACGGCAGTTATGGTGTCGGTCCCGTCGGCGAGCTGTATGAGTGTCTGAAGGCCGTAGAAGAGTCCGGCTCCGGATGTCGCTTCTATGGTGGTGGCGTCTGGGGTGACTGAGAGCCGGTAGCCTTCGGGTGAGTCGACTCCGTCGATGTGTCCGACGGTGCGGAGCTGTATCCTGGAGGTGTTTTTGGCGGCGGACGCCGGGAAGTGTCGCCACTCGGTGTCGATGTATCGGCGCAGACGTTGGGCGTCGTCCTGGGGCGCTTCAATGACCAGTGTTGTCGCCGGCGTGATGATCATCTCGCCTGAGGCATCGGTGATATGGGCAGGGAGCGGGGTGACGTCGACGGTTGCAGCGGCGGAGGTGAATGCTGTTGTGGTCAGTAGGGCGGCAATGGCCGCGGATATAAGTATTTTCATGTATTATGCGGGTTTTTATGGCAAACCGGCCGGACGCTCTTGCGGGTGTCCGGCCGGGATATTGTCGGTGTCTATATTTGACTGCGAATGGACTGATCAGCGGTCCTTCCATGTTTCAGCCTGTTCCTCATATCCGGCTCCGAGTCGATAGTAGAGTCGGTAAAGGATCGAGGGGATGTTGGTGAGATTGGTGGAGTCGATCTCGTAGGCTTTCTCAAACAGCTTGGCGGCATCGAGCAACAGGGGATCCACCTTGGCTTTGCGTTCGCTTTCGGGGGCGTCGACCATTGACTCGTCGATCTTGACGGCCTGGTTGTAGATCACGCGTGCCTTGTCGTAGTAGTTCTTGCCCTGTGTGGCGTCGATGCTGATGGCTTTGTCGAATGCTTCGATGGCGGCTTCGCTCTTGTCCTGCTGCTCGTAGATCACACCGAGTATGTCGTAGAGCTGGCTCTTGACTGCGGCCATCGAGTCGGGAGTGGCTGCGATAGCTTCGTTGACGAGCTTGTAGCATCCGTCGAAATCGTTGTGCTGGAGGTGTTCGTTGATGAGCTGTCCGACAAACGAAACGTTCTGTGTGCCATACTGGGCATATCCGCGCTTGGCGAGGTCGAGCTGTGCGATGGAGTCGTTGAGACGGCGTGCGGCCTCGATGCCGTAGACGTAGACATCGATGTTTTTGTAGCCGGTCTTTTCGATCTGCGGCACTTTGGCGAGAGCCTCGGCGTTGCGGTCGCTTGAGAGGGCGGCGAGCAGCTGGTAGTACATGATCTGTCCGACGAGTGTGTCGGCTTCAGCCTTGGGTGCATCGTCGCCGAGCACGCTGCTTGAGGGGAGATTGACGTACATTTCCCAAACGTCGTAGGCTCCGCTATAGTCCTGCACGTCGAAGAGATATATGCCTCCGGTCTTGAGGGATATGTAGTTGTCCTTCATGGTCTTGACTATCTCTTTGACGAGTTTTCCGGGCTTGGCTTTGCCGGTTTTCTTGTCGAGTTTGGGCTCGCCGGTTTTTTTGTCGATCTCTACGTCGAGCGGAAGCGCTTTTATGTAGGAGTTGTAGCCTTCGAGCAGTCCGGCTCCGGCCGCCTTTTTCTGGTCGGCCGAGAGCTGTGTACCGAGTGCTTCCTGCATATATGCGTTGTCGAATATTCCGAATCCTGCTTTGCCGTTGATGTACCAGGGCATGGCCGTATTTGCGGTCGAGGGGTCCTGAAGAGCGGGCTGGATAGTCTTCTGCACTGCTGCATAGTCAGGCTTAGCCTGATCAAGCATGTGCTTGGCGTCGTTGACCACGTTGGTCTGTGCTGTGGCAGCCATTGCGGTGAAGAGCCCTAAGCCTAAAAGGGAGATTTTCTTCATAACGTTTCAGTTGGTTGAGATAATTATTAAGGTATATTATTTTACATAGGAATTTTGGTCAGTCGTCGGTGTCGTCGGTTTCATCGTTGCCTTCGATGATCTCTTCTTCGTCGTCATTGACTATGTCGTCGGAGATCTCGTCGATCATTTCGTCGACAGCTTCTTCGATGATTTCGGCCTGCATCTCCACGGTGTCGGTTTCGTGCTCTTCCTCGGGGTCGGTGTCGACGCAGCATACTGATGCTATAACGTCGCCACGTTTCTCAAGGTTTATGACACGCACACCCTGTGCGGCTCTACCCATGACGCGGATGTCGGCCACTCTGACGCGGAGTGTGATGCCCGAACGGTTGATGATCACGAGATCGTTGTCGTCGTTGACGCTTTCGATGGCAACGAGTGCTCCAGTTTTCTGCGTGATATTCATGGTGCGCACTCCCTTGCCGCCTCGGTTGGTGATGCGGTAGACGTTCTGGTGCTCAACGGTTCCGTCGGGAAGTGTGGCGTCAATGTCGAGCGGTGATCGTTTGCCGTAGCCGTTTTCTGACAGCACCATCACTGTGTTGTCGGTGTCGGGCTCCATGCATATCATGCCGACGAGTGCGTCGTCGTCGCCGTCGAGTGTCATTCCGCGCACTCCGGTGCTGACACGTCCCATTTCGCGGACTTTGCTTTCGTGGAAGCGTATGGCTCGTCCGTTACGGTTGGCCATGATGATCTCGGAGTTGCCGTCGGTGAGCTCGACAGCGATGAGTTCGTCGCCTTCGCGGATGATGATGGCGTTGACGCCGTTGGCTCGCGGACGCGAGTAGGCTTCGAGCGATGTTTTCTTGATTATGCCGCGTTTGGTAGCGAACACAAGATTGTGCGATGTGACGAAATCTTTGTTGTTGAGTCATTTGACGCGGATAAACGCTTTGACGGAGTC
>ERZ778496.937-NODE-937-length-23724-cov-5.681017_pt1 | contig 23724 bp, 18 predicted proteins | sample MGYA00433099_ERZ778496 | MGnify/ENA primary metagenome ERZ778496 (study PRJEB29527, sample SAMN07138962) | mouse gut metagenome | material: feces | host: mouse | place: China:Nanjing | collected 2016-01-25 ...
ATTTTTCGTTTTGCAATGTATTGTTTTGAAATTTGTCGTTATGTAATGTATTGTTTCGGAATTTTTCGTTTTGCAATGTATTGTTTTGAAATTTGTCGTTATGTAATGTATTGTTCTGGAATTTGCTGTTTTGCAATGGATTGATTTGTGAAAAGTACATAATATATAATTTATTCTTTTGTAATTTAGAACAAGGAATATTTTTTAATATTTTTTGTATCATATCATAAATGCCTTTCTTACTTGATATTGATCTGTTTACCGTAGCAAATCATTATCACTTTACCATATATTTGCATGAAAAGCAATGTATGTTACTTTTGGGTTGCAATACAGTGAAATTTTGTGTATAATGACTAAAAGGGCTTCCGGTTTGAGGGTGGAAGCCATAAAATATTACAAAATGGAAAACGATTTCCTAGAAAGGGCAGGGCTACAGTTATGGAATTTGCAGCAGTTTATCACAGAGCAGTTGATAATTATTGTTATATGTTGGATGAAAACCAGCTTATTATAAATATCAAAACAGGATATGATGTAAAGGAAATCAACATTGTTTATGGCGATCCTTTTGCAAACGGTATTTTGGGCGGCGGCGAGGAGTGGACAGGTCAAAAGGCGAATATTCCATTTAAAAAGCGATTAAAATATCAGCTTTGGTGGACAACCACAATTAAACCAGCATTTAAGCGTTTGAAATACTATTTTGAATTGGTCACAGATAATGAACGTTGGTACTATTTTGAAGATGGTTTTGTCAGTGAGGAACAGATGCATTTAAAAGGACGTAGCAGACAATGCTTTACAATGCCTTGGATGAATCCAATTGACATTAATCGTGTTCCATCATGGGTCAATGAAACTGTGTGGTATCAAATATTTCCGGATAGGTTTTGCAATGGCGATCCATCCATTAATCCTGAAAATGTAAAGCCTTGGAAATGCGAGAAAGTTGCGTCTAGGGATCTTTACGGCGGAGATTTGCAGGGCATAATTAATAAGCTGGATTATTTGCAGGATCTGGGGATTACAGGAATTTATACAACGCCGTTAAATGAATCCCCTTCCAATCATAAGTATGATACGACAGATTATGAGAAAATTGATCCGCATTTCGGCGGAGATGACGTGATGGCACGCTTTGTGGAGGAGGCGCATAAGCGTGGTATCCGTGTAATGCTAGACGCGGTATTTAACCATAGTGGATATTTTTTCAAGCCATGGCAGGATGTGCTGGAAAAAGGGCGTGGGTCACAATATTTTGACTGGTTTATGATTAATGAGTTCCCATTTTCGGATAAATGGGATGTAGCGAAAAAAGGACAGCTTTACACATTTGCCTTTTTCGACAATATGCCGAAATTAAATACCAATAATAAGGAAGTGCGCAAATATCTTATTCGTATGGCGTGCGGCTGGGTAGAGAAGTATAATGTAGATGGAATCCGCATGGATGTGGCAAATGAGGTTTCGCATAGGTTTTGCAAAGAGCTGCGCTATGCTTTAAAGTCTATAAAACCGGATATTTATTTGCTGGGTGAGATTTGGCATGACGCGATTCCCTGGCTGCGCGGTGATGAATTTGACTCTGTAATGAATTATCCGCTGGCAGGCAGTTTAAAGGACTTTTTCTTAGATAAAAGTTTGACAGGAGAGGACTTTGAGTTTATGGTAAACCGCTGCTATACCAACTATATGCAGCAGACCAATGATGTGCTTTTTAATATGCTGGATTCACATGATACCATTCGGCTTAGAAATGTGACAAACAACCTTGAAGAGTACAACAGCCTTTTGGCGCTGCTATTTACCATGCCGGGAAGTGTGTGCGTTTATTATGGCACGGAGATAGGCATGGAGGGCAGCTTTGATCCGGACTGCCGCCGCTGTATGCCTTGGGAGGATATTGAACAGGGCAAATATAATGAACAGATTTCCTTAACGAAGCAATTAATTAAGCTGCGCAAGGAAGAGCCTTTAATGCGGGAGCGCAATTTCCATTTTCCGTCTGACTATGAAAATCCAAGGATTGTGCAGTTCCAGAAAATGGGCTGGGGAGAAACCCTAGAAGTGATTGCAAACAGCAGCGATCAGGATATCGAAGTGAAGAAAGACAAAAACAGCAAGATTATTTTTTCCAGAAAGTTAGAGGGCGACGTGCTTCATGCAAATGGTATATGCATTCGGTATTTAAGCAATCAGCAGAATATTTAAAAAATAGTATAAGAAAATTCCGATATAAGTAAAATAGAACAAGCAATACTTATATCGGGATTTTTTAATAAAAAATTGATTGCAATCCGAACGAATGTATGATAAAATAACAAACACATATTCAGAATAAAAGTTCGAGGAAATGTAGAGGGAAAGGGAATGCAGCAAGAAATAGCGAGTGCAGAGAAAATTCAAACATTTACAAATAATAAAATGGGCATTATGGAAAAGCTGGAAATATTATCCTGTGCGGCGAAATATGATGTTGCATGTACCAGTTCCGGCGTTGACAGGAAAGGCAATGGAAAGGATATGGGCGGTTGTCTGGCAGCGGGAATTTGTCACAGTTTTTCGTCAGATGGAAGGTGTATTTCTCTGCTAAAAATATTAATGTCAAACGAGTGTATTTTTGATTGTAAGTATTGTATTAACCGCCGGAGCAATGATTTGCCTCGTGCAACTTTTACGCCGGATGAGATATGCGAATTGACAATGAATTTTTATCGAAGAAATTATATAGAAGGACTATTTCTTAGTTCAGGGATTATCAATAACCCAAGTTATACAATGGAACTGATTTATGAAACGCTCTACAAGCTTAGAACAGTGTACCGCTTTCGTGGATATGTCCATGTAAAAGGGATTCCAGGAGCTGATGCAAGGCTGATACAGCAGACGGGATATTTTGCGGACAGGATGAGCGTAAATTTGGAACTGCCGACAGCGGAAGGGCTGCATAGGCTTGCGCCGAACAAACATCGGAAAAATATTCTTACGCCGATGCGGCAGATACAAAACGGGATTACACAGGGAAAACAGGAGCTTGCATTATACCGCAATGCGCCGTCTTTTGTGCCCGCAGGTCAGTCTACACAGATGATAATTGGTGCAACACCAGAGAGTGATTATCAGATTATGGCAGTTGCACAAGGGCTATACGATAATTTTAATTTAAAAAGAGTGTTTTATTCTGCGTATGTGGGGATTAACGAAGATAAAGAACTTCCGGCAGTAGGACAAGCAGCGCCACTGCTGCGGGAGCACAGACTGTATCAGGCAGATTGGCTGATGCGTTATTATCATTTCCGTATTGAGGAACTCTTAAACGAGAAACGTCCGAATTTTAATGTGCTGCTCGATCCGAAATGTGATTGGGCTTTGCAGCATTTAGATCAATTTCCAGTGGAAATCAATAAGGCGGATTATCATACATTGCTGCGTGTGCCGGGAATCGGCGTAAAAAGCGCTAAGCGGATCTGCAATGCTCGCAGAAGTGGTATTTTGCACTTTGAAGATTTAAAGAAATTAGGAGTAGTGCTGAAACGTGCTTTGTATTTTATTACGTGCAGCGGAAAGATGATGTATAAGACAAAGCTGGAGGAAGACTATATCACTAGAAATTTGCTGTCCATGCATGAAAAACTACCATTTGACCGCGACGGGATGACATATCGGCAGCTTACCTTATTTGATGATAACCAAAATAATGCGGAACTATTGTTTGGAACAGATAACAGCAATCAATAAGGAGTGTTTATGGAAGAATATGTGTTAATCTGTGAGAATAGTATGGAGGGTATTTTAACGGGGATTTATAATGCCTACCAATACAAAAAGGAGCATGGTATCAAGAGCCACAATCAGATACATTTGGATGTAAAGGAGCCGGATATACACCGTCTGTTTACGGAATATATTTGCGTCGAAACGGACAGCCAAAAAGCGGAAAAAGTAATAAAAACCTTAAAAGCTCAATTGGGTGAGAGCACATATTTTGACTTGTGCCTTGCAATGGCGTCCGGTGCGGCGGATAAGGCAGATGCGGTATACCATACTGTAGTTGCGGGACTTTCCAGTCATAATCGGAATATATTTGATAGACTGCAGGATCATTATATTAACAGAGCATTTGCCTGTAAGCGGGGAACAGCCAACGAACTGCATCATTATAAAGAATTTCTGCGCTTTGCAGAGTTGGAAAACGGGATTTTATATGCAAAGATTGGTGCAAGAGATAATATCCTTTCTTTTTTAATGCCGCATTTTGCTGATAGGCTTCCGGCAGAAAATTTTGTGATATATGACGAACTTTATGAGTTATTTGGACTGCATCCGAAATATAAGCAATGGTACTTGGCACAAGGTTATGATTTTAACGAGGATACTTTAGTATTTGCCCAAGCAGAAGCAGAATATCAGGAATTATTTAAACATTTCTGCAAAAGTCTGGCAGTAGAATCCCGGAAAAATCCGAAATTACAAATGAATATGCTTCCGCTGCGATTTCGAAAATATATGGTTGAGTTTGACTGAACAAAGAAAAGTGCCGTCGCTGCAAATGATGCCCGCATGCTGCAAAGTGGTTAAATGCCTTATGCGGTCGTGGGCATCAACTATAAATTACCGTCAAATGTGACAATTGACATCTTGTGGCAATTGCATTATACTATTAAAGAATCACTATATATAGTGTTTAAATTAAATAACACCCACAATATAAACGTATTTTTCCATATAAATACAAAAAATATGTTTATATTGGAGTTAGCTTGAGGAGGATATTGTATGGCGGCAGAGGGACAGAAAGCGGCGGAAGAAGTGGATTTTAGTCATTTGTATCAGCCGAGCAGACGGATTTATGTTGTAAAAAAGGACGGCAGCAAGGAGCTTTTTAATGTACAGAAAGTGATTGTTGCTGTTGGAAAATCTGCATATCGTGCGCTTACGAAATTTACGGAGGAAGATAAGCGCCATATTTGCGAACACGTAATTCAGAAGGTGGACGAGATGGAGGCTGACGACGTGCCAATTCCTGTGATGCATAATATTGTGGAGAGTGCATTGGAGGAAGTAAAGCCCGTTGTCGCAAAAAGTTATCGCGATTACCGGAATTATAAGCAGGATTTTGTGCGAATGATGGATGATGTCTACAAAAAAAGCCAATCGATTATGTATGTTGGTGATAAGGAGAATGCAAACACAGATTCTGCGCTAGTTTCTACAAAAAGAAGTTTAATCTTTAACCAATTTAATAAAGAACTATATCAAAAGTTTTTTATGACAACAGAAGAGATACAGGCGTGCCGTGATGGATATATCTATGTGCATGATATGTCTGCACGGCGCGATACAATGAATTGCTGCCTTTTTGATGTGCAGAGCGTGCTTTCAGGCGGTTTTGAGATGGGAAATATCTGGTACAATGAACCCAAGTCGCTTGATGTTGCGTTTGACGTAATCGGCGATATTGTGTTAAGTGCGGCAAGTCAGCAGTATGGGGGCTTTACAGTGCCAGAAGTGGACAAGATACTTGCGCCTTATGCAGAAAAAACATATCAATCTTCCTACGAAAAATATATCCGTTTGGGCATAGATAAAGAGCGCGCAGAAGCGGAGGCGCTTGCAGATGTAGAACGCGAGTTTGAGCAGGGCTTCCAAGGATGGGAATACAAATTCAATACTGTGGCAAGCAGCAGGGGAGATTATCCTTTTATTACAGTAACCGCGGGGATTGGGACAGAGCGGTTTGCAAGGATGGCAACCATACAAATGCTGAATGTTCGGCGCAAGGGGCAAGGGAAAAAGGATTGTAAAAAACCAGTACTGTTTCCTAAAATAGTCTTTTTATATGATGAAAACCTTCATGGGAAAGGGAAGCCGTTGGAGGAGGTATTTGAAGCAGGGATTCGTTGTTCTGCAAAAACGATGTATCCGGACTGGTTAAGCTTAACCGGAAAAGGATATGTTGCAAGTATGTACAAGCAGTATGGCAAAGTGATTTCGCCAATGGGATGCCGTGCGTTTCTTTCTCCTTGGTATGAACGCGGCGGGATATATCCGGCAGACAGCAATGATGTACCAGTATTTGTAGGCCGCTTTAATATTGGTGCGGTTTCATTGCATCTGCCTATGATTTTGGCAAAATCAAGACAGGAGAGTAAGGATTTTTATGAAGTGCTGGATTATTATTTGAATTTAATTAGGCAGCTTCATATTCGGACATATGCATACCTAGGCAATATGCGTGCTTCGACGAATCCTTTGGCATATTGTGAGGGGGGATTCCTCGGCGGTCATTTAAAACTTTCTGATAAAATTAAGCCATTGTTAAAAGCAGCAACAGCGTCTTTTGGTATTACGGCACTCAATGAGATGCAGATGCTTTATAATGGAAAATCTTTGGTGGAGGATGGGGCTTTTGCGCTAGAGGTTTTAGAATATATCAATAAAGAAGTAAACCGCTTTAAAGAGGAAGACGGCAATTTGTATGCGATTTATGGCACACCGGCAGAGAATCTCTGTGGGCTGCAGGTTAAGCAGTTTCGGGCAATTTATGGGATTGTTGAGGGCGTTTCCGACAGAGAGTATGTCAGCAACAGCTTTCACTGCCATGTAACGGAAGATATTACACCAATAGAAAAGCAGGATTTGGAATATCGTTTTTGGGAATTGTCCAATGGCGGTAAAATTCAATATGTAAAATATCCAATTGACTACAATATTTCGGCAATTAAAACATTGGTGCGGCGAGCAATGGAAATGGGATTTTATGAGGGTGTGAATTTGTCATTGGCATATTGTGACGACTGCGGGCATCAAGAACTTGAAATGGATGTATGTCCTAAATGCGGCAGTAAGAACTTGACAAAAATAGACCGTATGAATGGTTATCTATCCTATTCCCGCGTACACGGCGATACAAGGTTAAATGATGCGAAAATGGCAGAAATTGCAGAACGGAAAAGTATGTAGAAAACATAAAACGGAGGGATGTTATGCGGTATCATAATATTACAAAGGACGATATGTTAAATGGAGATGGTCTGCGCGTGGTTTTGTGGGTGGCAGGGTGTTCGCATTGCTGTAAAGGCTGCCAGAATCCAATGACATGGGATCCCAATGGCGGGCTGGAATTTGACGAGGCGGCAAAGGCAGAGATATTTGCGCAACTAGATAAGCCATATATTGAAGGGATAACGTTTTCCGGCGGCGATCCGTTGCACCGTGCGAATCGAGATGAGGTAGAGGCGTTAATGGCGGAGATAAAAGAGAAATATCCGAATAAAACAATTTGGCTGTATACAGGCGATCGCTGGGAAAGCATTATGCATGAAACGCTTTTCAAGTATGTAGATGTGCTGGTAGATGGAGAATTTCAGATAAATAAAAAGGATGCTACATTAATGTGGAAGGGCAGCAGCAACCAGCGTGTAATAGATGTACAGGCGACTCTTGCACAGAAGGATATTGCTGTTTTGGTGCTGCACTGTGGAGATTATGATGACATTCCAATGGGCAGAGAAACGGCAAGTGCAAGTAAGAATATTATACAATTTAATGTTTCAAGCTGTGGTATTAAAAGAAATGCCTGCAGTGTATAAATAGTTTGTTATACTAACGACTGTTAAGATTTTCCAATTTCTGCACAGCCCATATTGCATAAGCGGGCAATACGTGCTGTGCAGAAAGGAAAATCTAATCGCTCGTAAGTATAGGAATTGTTCGAAAGGAATATTTATAAATATGAAACAGCTTAATGACAAAACAGATGAATTATGGGATTTATATGATGAAAACAGAATATTAACCGGAAAAGTACATAAGCGAGGAGAGCCAATGAAAGAGGGCGAATATCATCTTGTAATTCATGTATGTATTTTTAACCATAATAATGAACTTTTAATACAGCAAAGACAGCCATATAAAAGCGGGTGGCCCAATATGTGGGATGTAACGGTGGGCGGTTCCGCTGTAAGTGGTGATACCAGCCAGAAAGCAGCAGAAAGAGAGCTTTTTGAGGAACTAGGACTGAAAGTAGATTTAACAGGTGTCAGACCTTATTTCACCATTCATTTTGCCAATGGATTTGATGATTATTATTTTATAGAGCAGGAAGTAGATATTTCTAAGCTGGTATTGCAGGAAGAAGAAGTTCAGCGGGTAAAGTGGGTGTCGGAACAGGAAATGATGCAGATGGTACAGGAAGGAATTATGATACCACATTTTATCCTGGATAAGCTGTTTCTTATGAAGAAATACGCCTGCGACAACAGTTTTCGTCCCAGCAATATCGAAGTGAAACGTGCTTCTTTGCAAAATCTTGCTTCCTGTATGAGTCTGGCAGAGGTTGCAAAATGGGATAGCGGACAATTGCAGAAAGAAAGCACTAAAGAAATATACAAAAAGAATCTAAAAAGATATATTGAAGACGGAACAGCTGTTTGCGTTTTGGATCGCAATATGGTTATCGGATTTCTGCTCTATTCTGCGCAAAATTTTCAAATCTGCGACTTGGCAATTCATGTAGAATATCAGACGCAGATGATTGCGGCAAAATTATTTCAATACATAGCAGAACATGAAAATGCAGAAAAAAGAGCAGTAAAAGTAACCGTAAAAGTTGATAGACCCAAAGGTTCTTATCACCCAAAAGAAAAAGATTTGTATTATCCTATTAATTATGGATATGTAGAGGGCATTATAGCTGGTGATGGGGAGGAACAAGATGTCTATATTCTTGGAGTGGAAACACCAGTAGAACAGTTTACCGGAAAAATAATTGCGATTGTGCACCGTAATAATGATAAAGAGGATAAGTGGGTGGTCTGCCCAGAAAATATGATATTTTCCAGGGAGGAAATACAAGAAAAAATACAGTTTCAAGAACAGTATTTTGAATCATGGATAGAGTGTGTATAAATATATTAGGATGTTTATTCATAGGGATTGGCATATGATTTCCAATTTATAATATAGGTATAATGGTACAAGGAATATTGAGAAATAAGATGGGAGGGCTATTATGCATCAGCACCACAAGGAATCGTTAGAAAATCTTAAAACATATTTTGGGGCTAGAGAGGATGTAATAGCGTTGATTTTTGGTGGTTCTGTCGCCAAAGGGTGTGAAAGGCCAGATTCTGATTTGGATGCGATGGTAGTTATTACAGATAGTGCTTATAGGCTGCGTGTGCAGAATAATACAACGACGGAAACCATAAAAGGATATTGTACTTATGAAGATGGATATTTTGACGTAAAATATATGACGAAAGCATATTTAGAAGATGCGGCGTATAAGGGAAGCGAACCTACAAGAAACGCATTTATAAAAGCACAAGTATTATTTACAAAGGATGTGGATATACCGCGGATTGTATCAAAGATTCCGATTTTTCAGAAGCAGGAGAAAGAGGAAAAAATGCTTTCATTTTATTCGGATTTCTGGTTAAATTACTATTATTTTTTAAAAGTATGCCCCATTGATGGTTATATGAAGCTCCATGCAGTTAATGAGGTAATTTATAGTATATATCGTATGATATTGCAGGAAAATGAGATTTTGTTTCCAAGTAATCGAAGATTGGAAGAATTTGTTGAAAGCATATCCGATCAGTCTGCTAAATTGGTTTGTTTAGGAAGAAAATCAGCAAAATCTCAGGAAATGGAAGATATCGACCAATTTGTGAAATATTTTTTGGAAATTACATCTTATCAGATACCAACGAATATTGAAAATGTATTATCGCGCTATACAACGGATTTCGAACAGTGGTGGAGAAATCCTAGACCAAATATTAATGAATGGTGAAAGATTCTTGTTATCTTTTGCTTATTTTGTTCTGATAATGGGCGAAAATTGCATAACAAATAAGTTAGTATTGCGAATATTTTATCGTTTTAACAGTATTAGAAAAATTAAATTGCGAAATTTCCCCAAAAATGGTATTATTTACAAGTGACGTGTTTTTATAGCTGAAAAAATTGGAACAACAAGAAAGCGGAGGTAAATATGGGAAACTACTATCAACCAGAAATTGAAACGATGCCTGTTGAGCAGATTTTGGCACTGCAAAGTGAGCGTCTGATCAAACAGGTGCGCTATGTATATGATCATGTAAAGTTTTATCATGATAAAATGGATGAAATTGGGATAATGCCAGACGATATTCATGGAGTTGAAGACTTGCATAAACTTCCTTTTATTACAAAAGATGATTTGCGGGATCAATATCCTTATGGGTTGTTGGCAGTTCCTTTGACAGACTGTGTGCGGATTCAATCTACAAGCGGTACAACGGGACGCCGTGTTGTCGCTTTTTATACACAGGAAGATATTGATATTTGGGAGGATTGCTGCGCAAGGGCAGTAATGGCAGCAGGAGGCGGTAAAGGCGATGTTTGTCATGTATGTTATGGATATGGTTTGTTTACAGGAGGCCCTGGATTAAATGGTGGCTCTCATAAAGTGGGGTGCTTGACATTGCCGATGTCCTCAGGAAATACAGACAGGCAGATTCAATTTATGACAGATTTGGGATCTACTATTTTGTGCTGTACACCATCTTATGCTGCAAATTTAGGCGAAGCAATTCAAGAACGTGGATTAAAGGACAAGATAAAGTTAAAAGCAGGTATTTTTGGTGCGGAGCCTTGGACAGAAAAAATGCGCCAAAACATAGAAGAACTGTTGGGAATTAAAGCATACGATATATATGGATTAACTGAGATTTCTGGGCCTGGCGTTTCCTTTGAATGTGAGGAGCAGCAGGGAATGCATATTCAGGAAGATCATTTTATACCAGAAATTATTAATCCGGATACTGGCGAAGTGCTTCCAGAAGGAGAAATAGGAGAACTTGTGTTTACTTGTATTACCAAAAAAGCGTTCCCGCTGCTTCGTTACCGCACGAGAGATCTCTGCTATTTAACACGCAAGAAATGTTCTTGTGGGCGTACCCATATCCGTATGCATAAGCCAATGGGCAGAAGTGATGATATGATGGTAGTAAAGGGCGTAAATGTATGGCCCTCCCAGATAGAAACCGTGCTGTTAAATAGAGGGTATCAGTCGAACTATCAAATATTGGTTGACCGTGTCGGCAATAATGATACAATAGAAGTACAAGTGGAGTTAACGCCGGAAATGGCTGCAAATCCTTCCGTTACAACAGCAGAGCGAGAAAAGAAGATTGTATCTGACTTAAAATCTATGCTCGGCATTCGCGTTGATGTGAAGGTTGTAGAGCCAAAAACCATTGCGCGAAGCGAAGGAAAAGCAGTTCGTGTAATTGATAAGAGGGACTTATATAAATAAAGACGGATTGCATTTATAGCCAGTAATTGAGCAAGGAAGATAAATCTTTCTTGTTTGTTGCGCTAGGCATCCGTCAGCTTGCTGACATATTTTCTTTGAATGCCCGTGTGCATAAAAAAGGGAGCAAAACTTTGACAGAATAAAGGTTTTGCTCCCTTTTTTGCATATAATGCACAAAAGTGTAATGATATGCACGAAAAATAATTCTTCATTTATGCACAGGACTTTATTTATGGAGGATTTTAATTGAAAAAGCATTGGAAGTTTATTGAAAAAAGTGTTGTATTTCTATGCGTATTATGCATTTGCGTGAAATTGGTGTTTCAATTGATTGTGCCGAAGTTCTTTCTCGATAATGCATGGCCGACAACTTCAACCTATCTAGGATTTTATCAAATGGCAGAAAACAGTATTGATGTTCTTTGTTTTGGGAGCAGTCACGCCGCTTCGTTTTTTCTGCCCCAGGAACTTTATAATAAATGTGGAATACGCAGTTATAATTTAGGCTGTGAGCAGCAGAATTTAATTACCTCTTACTTTTGGCTGAAAGAAGCGCTTCGTTTTCAAAAACCTAAGGTGGTTTTGCTGGATTGCTATATTTTGTTTGAATATCGTCCAGAGGAGCCATTAAATTCAGCGGAAAGCTGTACAAGGAAAGCATTTGACTATATGCATTGGTCTTCTGTAAAAAAGGATGCTGTTAAGACGATTTGCAAGTTGGATGAAAACCAATCGGAATTAAGCTATTATCTTCCCAATATTCGATATCATACGAGATGGAAAGAATTGTCAGAAAATGATTTTACATATGCAGAGAAAAGTCAGCATTATGAATTAAAAGGTTATGCACCTTTTTCCCACTATGGCAGAAACCAAAATTTTGTACCGTTTGAGTGTGGTGTATCGGAAGAAAAAATCGAAATGGTGCCGCTTATGAAAGAATATTTGGAAAAGATAACCCAGTTGTGTGCACAGGAAGATATTTCATTGATTCTAATAAAAACACCGTCGACCTATCAAAATATTGGAAAACATAATACAATTGAGCAATATGCAACAGAGCATAAGCTTGCATTTCTTGATTTTAATGAAAAGGCGGTATATGAAGAATGTAATTATTGTTTTGCGCAGGATAACAGTGATGATGGGCATGGGAATCTATGGGGAGCGCAGAAAGTAACAAATTATATTGGCAAATTTTTAATAGAGAATTATAATGATATTTGTCGGGATGATTGGCAGTGGGAACGTACAAAGAGTTGCTATGAGGAAATAAAAAAAGATTATACTTTAATTTATACTACAGATATTGATACATATTTGACGCTGCTGCAGGATACCAGGTATACGATATTTATTTCTGTAAGGGATGAATGTGCAGATGCGTTAAAAGATACGACGCTTAATCATCTGAAAAACTTGGGTTTAGAAGCAGATTTAAAAGGAAAATTTCGTTACAGTTATTTAGCAGTGTTATCCAATGGCGTGCTGACGGAGCAGTTAGTTTCTGAAAAAATAGAGTTTCATGCATCATTAGAGAACAATTCTCTTTTTTATACAATTACGAGTGCAGGATTTACTTGTGGAAACATTAGTTCTATTATAATAGATGGAGCAGAAAAATCTAAAAATGGCAGAGGAATCAATATTGTAGTGTATTGTAATGATACAAGAAAAGTAATTGATTCAGTTTGTTTTGATACGCATACAGCGGAAAATATGGCTTATCGCTAAAAAGGAAACTGTGATATACTACATCACGCCAGAATTTACTATACCGCACTGGCTAAACGTATATGGCTGGCATTATGTAGTCAGTTACTCGGAAATTTTATTTATTAAGCAGTATAAATAATAGTATATATTTTTTCATTTATATGTTATACTTAGAACAGTTATGGTAAATTTATGTTATTGTTCACACACAACTTAGCATTGACGGCTAAGGAACTGCTAATAAATCACTCATGACAATTACTTGTCTAAATGTCTATTTGCGGCATCAGAAAATCTTGACATAGCCCGCTATGCCTGCGATTTTCTTCTAATTACAAAGTAATTTGCATATAAACATTTATACGGCGTACTTGTCACAAGTAATTTCTGAAAAGTTCCTAAGTCCGTACGAAAATGTATAGATAGCGAGTAAAATCCATTTGCATGGATTATTACCTGTTACTGGACGGAGTGAACAGTAACAAATTTGTTTCATTTAGGAGGTAAAACATATGGGAAGACTTGACGGCAAGGTTGCGATTATTACAGGCGGCAATTCGGGAATTGGTGCTTGTACAGCGGAACTTTTTGCAAAAGAGGGCGCAAAGGTAGTGATTTCTGCTCGGAGAGTAGAGCAGTTGGAAGCTGTAGCGGAGAAAATCAAAGCGGCGGGCGGAGAGGCGCTTGCAGTGCCGTGTGATATTTCCAATAAGGAACAGTGCAAAGCAGTAGTGGAAAAGGCAGTCGAGGCGTTTTGCACTATTGATATTTTGGTGAATAATGCAGGCGTGGTGGACAGCGGCATTGAAGCGGTGGAAAAAGTAACCGATCAGACAATTGATACTTTAATTGATATTAACACAAAGGGAACGCTGTATATGACAAGAGAAGCTGCGAAGGTTTTGATTGCGAAAAAATCAGGATCGATAGTCAATGTTTCGAGTGTTGCCGGATACACAGGCGGTGGCGGTGTTGCATATGTGGCAAGCAAGGCAGCAGTGATTGGTATGACCAAGAATATTGCAATGCGCTGTGCTGTTGACAATGTGCGCTGTAATGCTCTTTGCCCTGGAAGTGTTGTAACACCGATGACAATGGGAATGAAAAAAGAAAATTTAGATCCAGATATGATGGGTGCTATGGCAAAACACGCAGATTTGTCGCTTCCAGTATGTCAGCCGCAGGAGGTAGCCAATGCTATATTGTTTTTGGCAGGGGAGGAGTCATCAGCAATTACGGGACAAGTAATTGTAATTGATCATGGAGCTGATTTGTAAATTGTCTTTTATTATATTACTCCAAAGAATTTATTGACGGTTCAGCAAGCGGTAATCATTTATTGTCTGTTATACTAAGCGTCAAAAAGGCTAATGCGAAGTATAACAATATGCACACAGCCGCACAAAGGAAAATTGCCGCTTTGCGGCGTGCGGTTGTGTTGTCTATGAAATAAAAGGAAAGGAATGCATCATTTGAATGGAAAAAATTTATGAGATAAATTATCCGTCGTTAACTTCTGCCGAGAAAAAAGACTTTATGTATCGTATGGAAGAACTTGCGCAGGAGGCTTTTGCACCATATTCCTTTGATGTGCAGATAAATGCGGAGATTTTGATTTTTACCCGCTGGTGGAACTCTTACCGAATTATGGCGCCGGAGGAACCAACACCGGAAATTTTAGATATTGCAATGCAAAAGCTTTGGGATTTTCGGGAGGGTAAATTGTCAGAGGAAGCAATTACGCAGTTTGGCAATAGGCTTTACGCTGCTTCCATAGAGATTATGACAGGCGACAGCAGTTTATTGGAGGAAGAAGATGCGTGCAAGGAGTTCTACGCAAAATATTTTTGGAATTGGATGACATTTTATAATAGCTGTTTGGATTATATTACCACAATATTTTGTGAGATAATAGAACGAGAAGTTACATGGCAGGGTATTACGGGAATGCTGGATGGCGAGATTATTGACCTGAAAATCGGGTTTTTTGAGGATTGTGTTGCGGATTCGAGCGTTTGGAGCGAGGAACGAGAGTTAGCCATTTACAATACAAAAACCTGCTGTGAGGTAGTGGCGCTGCTGCAAAAAGATATGCGTGCTGCAGTTGCGCAAAAACCAATGTCCCAACTGCGCCCATTGTATAAAAATGAATTTTTGTTTCCACCAGAGGAATGTGTTAAGATTACTGCGGATTGGAGTTAGTTAAGATTGGGTTAGTAGAGTTATATTGTGCAGGAACAGAAAGGAAAAAGAAATAAAATGCAGATTAAAATTAAGTATTTTACTGATAAAGTTCAAAAGCTTGAAAAGATTACAAAAGGGAACTGGATCGATTTGCGGGCAGCAGAAGATGTGGTGTTTCAAAAGGGGGAGTTTAAACTAATCCCTTTGGGAATTGCAATGGAATTGCCGCGCGGATATGAGGCGCACGTAGTGCCGAGAAGTTCTACATATAAAAATTTCGGGCTGATACAAGTGAATCATCAAGGCGTAATTGATGGGCCAGACCGTGAAACTGGTGAGGGCGGTTATTGCGGCGATAATGATCAATGGTTTGTTCCAATGTATGCAATGCGTGATACAGAGGTTCATCGAAATGATCGGATTTGTCAGTTTCGGATAATGGAGCAGCAGCCAGAGATTGTTTTTGAGGAAGTGTCACAACTAACAGGCGCTGACCGAGGCGGTTTTGGAACAACAGGCAGAAATTAAGAACCTGCCTGTTGCAAAAATGATGATATTTTACTCAATTACAATTTTGTATTCTGTATCTTCGTAATCGAAATCATCATCATCAAAATCATCATCATCAAAATCATCATCTTCTTCCATTTCAGATTGATTTAATGGTACTGCATAGAAGCGTTTGCCGATAATGGTTCTTAATTCTTCGATATCCGATAATTTGCTTGAACCAAATTCTTGATAGCATAGCGTTTCGCTTTCCTTGTTTAGCGCATCATAGAAATCTGTGACATACACATAAAATTTATCTAAAAGATCTTCAAAAGGAAGCTGTGTAATATTTTGCGGAGAAGATTCCTCCTCGCCATAACATTCTGGTTCCATTTCAAAAGAGAGAGAAGTAACATATATCATCTTATCAGCATAAGGACTTTTTGTATAATAAATGCCATTTTCTACTTCTTGAAAGTCGGAACTGGCATATTTTTCGGGTGTGTAATTTTGAAAGTTTTTCATTACAGATACCTCCTGTAGTTAATTTGTGATACATAAATAAGATTTACTGGCGAGCGCTTCGTTATGTCAATAACGTCGACTTACGAACGTAATAATCTTGTATGACATAATAGAATTTATCATTCGTGAGGATAAGTCAATTATAACATGAAAAATGTAAGAAAGGGAGAAAATTATAAAATTTTTGCAAATAGGATTATTTATTACATCCAATCCAAAGTACTGGGAAATAGGTTGACAAATGCCTACCGATTTGCTATGATAAATATACAAGGTAGGCAGATGCCCACCAATATCTAAGAGATACTGAAAAAGGTTAAGTTTTGTTGTTATTCACAGTCGAAATGCGTATAAACTGCGCATTACGGCCCAATACAGTTTGCATAAGCGGACAATATGTGTTGTGGAGAATGGAAAAAATGATTATTCTTGAGTATAAGTAAGGAACTGTAATATTTAAAAGTTATTTTTTGATAATTCCTAAGCAGTAGTTGCTGGTTAGATGCATCAAATAGGCAACTGCTAAACGAATATATAAATCAAAGAATGCTTATTGATTATAAATATTGGGGGAATATAGGAATGCAGAGTAAGCTAACCGATGCAGAGTGGAAAGTCATGACAGTGCTTTGGGAGCGGTCGCCAAGAACAATGATGGAAATTACCAATGCACTAAAGAAGGAAACTGGCTGGACAAAATATACCGTGATGTCTTTTTTAAAGCGTATGGAAGAAAAAGGCGCGCTTCATTTTGAGGAGGGTGAGAAAGCAAAACTTTACTATCCCGATTGGAAGCAGGAGGAGGTATGCATTCAAGAAACAGAAGATTTTTTAAAGAAAGTATTTTATGGAAAAATAGGATTAATGCTGAATGCAATGGTGCAGCAGAAAGCACTGTCAAAACAGGAAATCGAAGAACTGCAGCAAATATTACATAAGGAAGATAAGGAACTATAAAGCAGTGTATTTCATACTGCAGACCACCAGAATTTACAGTGATGTTTCTGGAAAAATATTCGGCTGGCGGTTCGCAGTCGGGTTGTGCTGTAAATTTAATTGGTGTGCAGTTATCTATTGACAAACGTTAAGCGCATTACGGAGGAAATAAATGGTTATGAGAAATTTATTTTATTTGTTGTTGACATCTTCAATTTTTATAGTATTGTTTTTATTTTTGCGCGCCGCATTTCGCAAGAAAACCAGTATGCGCCTACAATATGCCTTATGGCTGCTGGTATTAGGAAAACTGCTGCTGCCAGTACCGCTTTTAGAGAGCCCGTTTTCTTTATTTACAGTGACCCAAAAAGCGGACTTTAAAATACAAGAGCAAGCCCCCGAAATGCAAAGTTTTCAAAAGAATACAAATTCCTATAACGATCAACTAAAAAACAATGGAAATCAAAATCAAGAAATACATAAAAAAATAGAAAACAATCAAAACCAAGAAATAGAAAACAATCAAAACCAAGAAATAGAAAACAATCACAATCAAGAAATAGAAAATAATCAAAACCAAGAAATAGAAAATGTCCAAAACCAACAAAATGCTAAAACTTTAGGAAAAAACCAAAACCAAAACAAAAGTCAAATCTACCAAAACTTTCTGCATCAGATATCAGATATTGAAAACAGTCGTTTTTTTCACTGTTGTATTGTAATTGCAGGAATTGGAAGCTGTTTTTGGGGATTGTATTTTATAAAAGTAAATATGCGGTTTGATAGATTTTTACATAGAGAAAGAATGCTTTACGAGGGTATGAATTTCCCATTGCCGATCTATATCGTGGCGGGACTGCCTTCCCCGTGCCTGTACGGCAAGGCGATTTATATTACACCGGAAATGACAGTGAATGAACAGCGTCTTACACATATGCTGACACACGAATACTGTCATTATAGACAGGGCGATTTACTTTGGTCGGTGCTGCGTTGCCTTTGCATTGTCTGCTATTGGTGGAATCCGCTTGTATGGATGGCAGCGCGCCTTTCCAAACTGGACTGCGAACTTGCCTGTGATGAAGCGGTTTTGCGAAGGCTTGGAGCAATGGAGCGGATTCCTTACGGCGATACATTAATTTCTTTAATTCCTGTGAAAAATAACAAACATCATTATTTTTCTATTGCAACGACAATGGGGGAAGGAGGGCGCAGTATGAAAAAGAGAATTGAGCGGATTGCCCAAAATTCCAAAGCAATCGGAGTTGCAGGAGTTTTGCTGGCAGTTTTGGCAGTGGTATGTTTTGTAAGCATGAGTACAGCAAAGCCGCAGCAAACCAAAAACAATATTTTAACGGATGATTCTTCGATAAATAATCCGACCGAGAAAAATCCAGAAAAAGAGGTCATACAGGAATCGAATACACCAGAACAAAATAGTACAAAGGATATACAAAAATATACAATGAAGCTTCCGAAAGAAAGCGATTATATGGATATTCCCTATCTGGAATTAAATAAAGAACAGAAGACGTTTCAATTTCATGTGTGTATCGTATCTTCTTACCTAAATTATGGCACGTATACAATAGAGGATAATATTTTAAAAGCTGTAACAGACGACGGCAAATATCATTATCAATTTCGCAAAAATGGCGAAGATTCATATATTTTTATGGCAGATCAGTCGTCGGCATTGGAAAATTGGGATGATAAATTAAGGCAGATTACACCAGAAATTTTAGATGGAACAGAATTTTGCCTAGAAACAGATGGGCTGCCAGTACCAAACGAATCTGCGCCAGATGATGCAAATCAAGCAGTTTTTGATTTAGATAAAGCTATAAGTCAAGCGATTTTTGCATATAACAAGGAAAGATACTGGAAGGGGGAATGCGCTGCAGAAGGGCATATCCAGCTTCACAAAACAGAAACCAATGAGGCGGAAATCGACAGCAGTTCTTCTCAAAATAAAGGAAACAACAGTTTAATAACAGTCTACGCATTAACAATGTATGGACAATATGAGTTTCAAAACGGAAATTTTGTTAAGGGAGGGGGCAGCGGTGTTATTCCTGCTGTAATAATATTTTCATACAGCGATCAGCAAGGGTATTTATTGGAAGATTATCAAGAACCAATGGAAGGTGCAGATTATCAGGAGTCCATTGAAATGCTATTTCCAGAAACTTTGTGGAAAGACTGCCTTTCACCGTCAGAAGAAATACGCAATAACCTAAAAGAACAAGAACAGGCTTATGTAAAACGTTATTTGCAGGAAATCGGGCGGGAAGCAGCAATTGGAGAATACAGCGACTTTGAATATCTTTTGCTGACAGATGCAGGCATTCGTGTAGAAGTGTCTAATAAGTTGTGCGATTTGGGAAAAGAATACTCTAATTATCCCGATTTTATTGGTAATATTGAGCGGGTGGAAGACAATATCCGTTATGTGTATGAAATGGCATTGGATAAAGAGAAAAACGAAATTATATATGCCAAAAAGGAATACAATACAGGAGAAGTGGCAGAACAGCATATCTTTGATGCAAGTACAGGGGAATTGCAACAGAAAAAATTGCCGCTTATCCAGCAGAAAACGACAGAAAAAGCTGTACCAACACAAATATTTACAGAGGAGGTCAATACGTTAGAAGGCATTTTTATGGAAATTATTTCCTATGATACGGTTTCTGTGGTTGTTACGATAAACAATACAACACAAAAAGAGATTACGTTCGGCGAATACTATGATTTACAAATTCTGCAGGACGGAAAATGGTACAGTTTATCCTATTTAATAGACAATTATGCTTTTGATGATATTGCTTACATAACAACACAGAATATTCCAACACAGTGGAGCGTTGATTGGACGTTATTCCACGGCGTATTATCAGCGGGAAGATACAGAATTGTGAAACCTATATCAGTCGAACAGGATCTAGGGGATTTTGCAGAATATTACCTTGCAGTGGAGTTTACGTTATAGTTAAAATAATTTAATTTGTGGACAAATATATTGATTACTCGGCTGCATTTAAGGAAAACATAGAAAAATATCTTGAAATATTCCCCATTTTGTGTTAAACTATCTAACTATAGCAGGCTTTTGGGGAACATATTTTACAGAAAAAGGTTCTTTATTGTAAGCTTGGCATTAAGGAGGTGTTAAAATGGCAGTTTTAAGGATAATTCTTACCGTTATATTAATTTTAGTGTCGATTGCATTTACAGTAGTTGTTTTAATGCAGGAGGGAAAATCAGCAGGGCTTGGCGCAATTAGCGGTGCAGCAGAAACCTATTGGGGCAGAAACAAAGGCCGTTCCATGGAGGGAGCACTTGTCAAAATAACAACCGCTCTAGGCGTAATATTTATACTGCTCTCGATTGTTTTAAATATAAATTTTTAAGTACAGCTATATTTAAGATAAGATGATAAAACACTCTTGTAATAAGAGTGTTTTTCGTTTTTATGCACACGGGCACCCAAAGGAAATATGTCAGCTAAGGCTGACGGGTGCCCGGCGCACGAGTAGGGGAAAGGCTTTTCCCCTACTCGATTGCGTAGCCCTTTGCAGAGGAAATATGCCGCTAAGGAGGTGCATAGTACACATAGCGAGTAGGGAAAAGGCTTTTTTCTACGCAATTGGGCAGCCCTATGAAGAGGAAATATGTCGCTAAGGAGATGCACGAGTTATGCGGCGAGAAGGAGAACGGCTTTTTTCTACGCAATTGCGTAGACTTATGCAGAGAAAAATGGAGGTTTTTTATGGCAGATAAAAGGAAAAAAATTATTTTGGAGTTAATGGGATCGGATTTTTATGTACCAATGAAAGAGAAAGAACTGGCGGTAATGCTTCAGGTGTCGAAGGCGGACAGAACAGAACTAAACCGCCTTTTAAATGAATTGCTTGCAGAGGGGAAAATTTCTATTACAAAGAAAGGGAAGTTTATTAAGGCAAAGCATTCGGACAAGGAGTTAATTGGTACATTTACAATGCATCCAAAGGGTTTTGGATTTGTGGAAGTTGAGGACAGGGAGGAGGATTTGTACATTCCTGAAAATTATATAAACGGTGCGTTCCATAAGGATACGGTAAAGGTTTCTCTTTTGTCAGGACAGGGAGGAAAGCGTCAGGAAGCACAGGTTATTGAAATTATTGCAAGAGGAATTACGCAGATTGTCGGCACGTTTGATAAAACAAATCAAAATTTTGGCTTTGTAATACCAGATAATGATAAGATTATTGATGATATTTTTGTACCCTCAGAACGTTCTAAAGGTGCAGTATCAGGGCATAAAGTAGTATGTCAGATAACCGATTATGGCAAGAACAATCGCAAGCCGGAGGGCAAAATAACAGAGATTTTAGGTCATGTCAACGATCCTGGGGTCGATATTATGTCAATTGTAAAGGGATTTGAGCTGCCGACAGAGTTTTCAGAGAAGGTGCTGCATCAGGCACAGCGGGTTTCTAATGAAGTTTCAGAATCAGATAGGGCAGGCAGACGTGATTTGCGTAACGTGCAAATGGTTACGATCGACGGTGAGGATGCCAAGGATTTAGATGATGCAGTAAGCTTGACAAAAGAGGGGAATCTTTACAAGCTGGGGGTGCATATAGCAGATGTAACAAATTATGTGCAGGAAAATTCTGCGCTGGATTGGGAGGCAAAAAAGCGCGGCACGAGTGTTTATCTTGTGGATAGGGTAATTCCCATGCTGCCGCATACGCTGTCAAATGGTATCTGTTCATTAAATGCTGGTGTGGACAGGCTGGCATTAAGCTGTTTGATGGAGATTGACCATAATGGAGAGATGGCCAGCTATGAGATTGTGGAATCTGTAATCAATGTAGATAGGAGAATGTCTTACACCAGCGTAAAGAAAATCCTTGAGGAACAGGATGAAGCAGAGCGAGCAGAATACGAAACGCTTGTCCCAATGTTTGAGCAGATGCAGGAACTTGCGGCAATTTTGCGGGAAAAGCGAAAAAAACGTGGATCTATTGATTTCGATTTTCCCGAAACAAAGATTGTTTTGGATAGAAAAGGGCATCCGATTGAGATTAAACCGTATGACAGAAATGTTGCAACAAAGATTATTGAGGACTTTATGCTAATTGCAAATGAAACAGTGGCGCAGCATTTTTATTGGATGGAAATGCCATTTGTTTACCGGACGCATGACAATCCAGAGCCGGAGAAAATCGCGAAGTTAGGTACTTTTATTCGGAACTTTGGGTATCACATCAAGGGAAAAGATGATGAAATTCATCCCAAAGAATTGCAGAAGCTTTTAGCAAGTATAGAGGATACGCCGGAGGAAGCTTTAATTGCTAGGCTGACGCTGCGCAGTATGAAACAGGCAAAATATACAATTGACTGTACAGGTCATTTTGGGCTGGCTTGTCAATATTACTGTCATTTTACATCGCCAATCCGCCGTTATCCCGATTTGCAGATACACCGCATTATTAAGGAACAGCTTCGCGGGAAATTAAACGAGGAACGCATAAAACATTATGAGGAAATTCTGCCGGAAGTGGCGTCAAATTCTTCAAAGATGGAGCGCCGTGCCGATGAAGCCGAGCGTGAAACTGATAAGCTGAAAAAAGTGGAATATATGGAGGAACGTATCGGCGAAGTGTTCGAGGGCGTAATTTCCTCTATTACAACCTGGGGCATTTATGTGGAACTGCCCAATACCATAGAGGGTATGATTCATGTATCCATGCTGTCGGGCGATTATTTTTATTATGATGAGTCCACTTATGAAATGGTTGGGCAGGCGACAGGCAAACGCTATAAATTGGGTGAGAAAGTAAAAGTGAAAGTTCGTTCAACGGACAAAATGTCTAGGACAATTGATTTTATCATTTCTGAGGACGATGAAACGGAGGAGGAAAAGGGATAGATGGCAAAAAATGAAACAATGAAGCTGGTAGCCAATAATAAAAAAGCATACCATGATTATTTTATTGAAGAAAAAATTGAGTGCGGGATTGCGCTGCACGGCACAGAAGTGAAATCGCTGCGTATGGGCAAATGCAGTATAAAGGAAGCATTTATTCGTATCGAAAATGGGGAAGTTTTTGCATATGGAATGCATATTTCTCCATATGAAAAAGGTAATATTTTCAATAAAGACCCGCTACGCGTAAAAAAGCTGTTATTGCACAAGCAGGAAATTAATAAATTATTGGGTAAAATTAAAGAAAAAGGATATACATTAGTACCATTGCAGGTATACTTTTCAAGAGGCAAAGCAAAAGTTGAAATCGGACTGGCACGCGGTAAAAAATTATATGACAAGCGTGATGATATCGCCAAGAAAGACCAGCGCCGCGAAACCGAACGGGAATTTAAGGTGAAGAATTTGTAAATGGTTTAAGGAAATGGTTTAAAGCTAAGAAAGAACAATATAAGTAACAGTTCAGCCCAGAGCGTTGCACTATGCTGCAAGGTTTGTAAGAAATTATATTGATTGAGATGCATCAACCCACCACGAAGTGGTTTTCACGAAGTGGTTTTCACGAAGTGGTTTTCACGAAGTG